>Ga0209536_100000011_pt1 | contig 275944 bp, 256 predicted proteins | sample DeeMarSeWOR28_12_FD_187461 | JGI IMG/M metagenome (GOLD analysis project Ga0209536, IMG submission 187461) | Marine sediment microbial communities from White Oak River estuary, North Carolina - WOR-2-8_12 (SPAdes) (version 2) | ecosystem: Environmental > Aquatic > Marine > Intertidal zone >... | reverse complement strand
ATCACCTTCAGTGATGTGAGGAGTCTTGATGAATGTGGACTGGGCACGATAACGCGGACCTGGAAAGCAGAAGATTGTAGAGGCAACTTCAGTACTGCGGTACAAACCATCACGATCAAGGATGATAGGCCACCTGTGGTTATTGCTGCAGTGGATAAGTATTTGCTTTGTAATGAAGATATTGTTTTTGACTATCCTTCAATTACAGATAACTGTGATTCTGATCCAAACGTGTCTTTTGTAACCGTTGAAAGTTTGGACGTTTGTGGTAATGGAACTATTACGCGCACATGGACTGTAGCTGATTGTGCTGGAAATTTCGCTACAGCCTCTCAGACCATCACGATTGATGATTGTGGTTATGTAGAACTTACCAAATTGACCGATGGAGTGATTAACACCACCATGCCATGGAGTTTTACTCTTCATGTAGGAGGTTACGGAGTCGATCCCACACCGATTACTGAAACTTCCAGTGCCGGACTATTCTTTGCTACAATCGGTGCATTGAATACAACATCATATCACACTGTTTGTGAAGTTGGAGTAGATCCTGCCTGGACTGTGGAATGGTACTGGGATTTAGATGGTGACGGTATCGCTGAAGAACCTATTCCTCATACTCCTGGAGGAGTTTATAACCCAAATGGTTTTAATGAAGACAATAGTACCTATTGTGTTGACTTTGGTGCCGGGACCAGTTTCCCAATGACAACCAATCCGGCTGTTTCCTGTACCTTTGCCTTTAAAGTTGATAACCATTATCCTGGAGGAGAAGCCCGAACACCCGGATACTGGAAAAACTGGAACAGCTGTTCAGGAGGCAACCAGGCGGCTGTAATGGATGAATATCTGAATATCCCGGGTATCTGGCTTGGCGACTTTAAGGTTCCTGCATCTGAGGAAATCATTACCATTACGAAAAACAATAAATCCATCGAACGATCGGGTTGCGAAGTTGCGAGATTGATCCTGGATCAACGCGAATTATTTAGTGGTAAAAAAATGGCCAATGATGCAGCCTACACACTAGCCATGAGTTTATTAGCATTTGAACTTAACCAGGCAGCAGGAACGTATAGATGTGCAGCGGCTGAACAGGCATCGGAAGATGCTCATGCACTTCTCTCATCTATATCTTATGATGGAACAGGAGATTATTTGAGGTCAAATGAAGATGAATATTCGCTTGCTCTTGAATTGGCGAATACGCTTGATCTTTATAACAACAATGATGAGTCTCTCGATTGCAGTGTTTCAGCCTCAAGAATTGCCGATGCATCCAAATCCATAGAAGACGAGCTCGATCCGACGACCGAAATCATGATCACTGCCTACCCGAATCCGTTCAGGACGGAATCTACAATCGAGTTTTCGGTACCGTTCGATACCAGGGCTTCCCTGGATATTTACACGCTCGATGGACGTCATGTCACCAATCTTTTCGATAAGGAGGTATATGCCCATGAAAAACACAGCGTACTCTTCGATGCTTCTTCGCTGCCAGCGAACATGTACCTCTATAAACTGTGTACAGATCAGGGTATGCGATATGGCAAACTGATCCCGCAAGGGAGATAAATACAAATAGGTTCAGCGTAAAGGGCCCCCGGAAACGGGGGCTTTTTTTGTTGGGTAGCGTAGCGAAAAAAAAGGCTGTTTGTGACAACCGGAATATTATTCCCGGGAAGATCACTATTTTGAGATTACGTCCTGTTTCTATAAAGTTGATATCTATTTTGTGACTCCTTCTAAATAAGGATGATCACTAATAGAAGATTAATTTATACGATTATGATAACAATGTTGAAATGTGTAAAACCTGGCCACCGCACAAATTCATATCGGGTTTACAACATCCCAACATGGCAACAATAATAATATTTTAAAAATTTAACGAAAACTAAAAATATTTTATTCCATGCTTGTTTTTCAACATAGAAGACAGCCTCTTTTATTTTATTTTAATCATTATAGGTCTATGGTCCGATATATAAGAAAAATAGGAAGAATCACAAATGTCGTAGGCTAACGTTTGCGTGGTAATCTCATATTCAAATAATTCATTTGTAATTAGAATATGATCAATATGACCAGGCCAGGATGGATATGACCAGAGTTTTGAATCTCCCCTGGCAATAGATAGATCAGTAAATCTATAATTTAGACTGTCAATAATAAAATTATAAAAAACGTTTTCAGATGAATCCAATGCATATATCTCATCATTAAAGTCTCCCAATATGATTACTTTTTCATTGGGGAGTCGTTCATCTATGTAGGTTTTTAATTCTATACTGGCCTTTCTTCTCCTTTTTTCATTCTCTGGTCCCGGACAACATTTCAAATGGACGTTGATGAGAAATATGCGCAAACCAAGATGGTGTTCAGCGGTTATCTGTAATGGGGAACGGGGAAAAGCATCATCATTATTTTCAAAGAGCGTAACTGGATCTCCAATAAGATTTACTTCACTTGTTTTAAATAAAAATGCGAGATTCAGATCTGAAAATTCAGCGATTTCTCCACTCCAGTCTGGCAATTTCTGAACCAGTAAATCAAAATCCGCTTTACCAGATAATTCCTGCAAAGCAATGAGATCCGCATCTTCTTTTTTTATGATTTCAGAAATTAGATTTATCGTTATATTACCTTCTAGGGGAAATGTTTTGATATTCCAGGATAAAATATCAAAGGTATTTAAGCTTGTAGGAGATAAACAATCATCAATATTAAGATGGGAAAATTCTTGGTCATTTAAAGGATTTTTAACACATGAGAATAAGCTGAAGATGATAATTATAGCTGGGAACAAAGGATTTTTTTTCATATAGTAAGTTTTACTGATCTTTAATAACGATTGTTCTGGCCCATTGATCACCAAATCTTTTTCTGTCAGAAGAAAAAATCATTAGTGCGTCTAAGAATTGGAAAATTGGGATTAACAAAGTTATATTTCGGATGACACTCTTTTCATATCTATTTGTGATGGATTCATAAGTATCATTATCTACTACCCTGATTTTTGCTAACCGCTTTCCAATACTTTGGCCATGGAATATTGGCAGGCTGTCCTTGGTTAGCAAATAAGCAATACCAATAACTGCACCAAATACAGTTGCGCTGACAATAATAATAATCAGCCAATCTACCAAAGCCGCAATAACACGCTCATAAGGAGTAGCTAACGGGTGAGCAATAATATATTCTGAATTTGTTTTATCCATCCTTAGATTTTTACATTAAACGGGCCTGTGTATTGATCCAACGTTCTGGAAGATCTCCTTGCATGGCTTTCTGGTAGTCTGAATAACTGCAGGGTACGATTGAATTTCTATCAAAAACTTTTTTGCCTTTTGGATAGGGAACTTCCATCCACCATTTTTCTGATAGTTTACTTTTATAAAATACCATGGCATCAGGATCACCGGGCATTGAAACAACATATTTCAGGTAATAATTACTCTTAAAACTGAAATGATCTTTCCGGTGATAAAATCCTTCAATAAAATACCATATCATTGTAGCAATAACCGATGCGGTTTTTTTGTTTTGGTCATCCAATTCCGGATTATATTCAAAGAATCCGGCCGAACTTAGTTTTTCATTCAACCCGGCATACCAACATAATTGACAGGCCTCTTCTCCGGTAAGGCCAAAAGGTTGTGCAAATGCATTTCCGGGAGCATCACTTGACTTGATGGCAGTAATATCAAAACTTAACATATCCGCATCACGGATGATTGGTTCCATTTCCAAAATATTCTGGCGAAGTTTACCTACCCGGTAAGTATCAAAATATAGTTTTTCCATCATTGCCAGACTTTCAGGATCAATAAGGTATGTCTGATAGCCAATCTGACTGAAATTGAACAGATAATTAGGTTGGTAAGTTAATATTTTATTTATGTGCGAATGACTTTGATCTTTTTTATCGTCAAATCCAAGGTCAATGAATGCATCTACGTTCAGTATACTTACCAATTTTTCCATATCCTCATATGCCTGGAAAAGACCAAAATCCATATCATGGGTACCTCCAAGTAGGAGTGGAAATACTTCGTTTTCAATGAGATAATGACAGACCTCCTTTAACCGCAAGAGTGTTTCATCAAAAGAATGACCGTTTCGTAAGTTACCCAGATCTACAATTTTATAGCTATTAGCTCCCCTTTTTAGTCGATATAGTTTATCACGTATGACATCCGCAGCTTCATCTGCTTTTTTATTTTGGTTAGATCCGCGTGTTTCTTCCAGACCGATTAAAGCAATATCTGCTTTTTTTATATCAGGGAAACTGGGACCAGGCAAATAAATATTCTTAAAAATTGAGTGATTTGATTCAATATTGGAGTAAATAGATTCATTTACCTTCGAAAAAAAAATTTTTACATCCATAGGAAAGTCATGAAATATAGGTCAGCAGTAAATATAAAAGAAAAGGGAGAAATTTATCCCCTGTTTTTAATGGATAATTTATTTTAGCCTCCGAAATCGTCGAATCTGATATTTTCAGGTGGGACCCCCAACTCATCAAGCATTTTGAGTACTGCGGCATTCATTAATGGAGGACCACATAAATAATATTCTATTTCTTCTGGTTCAGGATGATCCTTCAGGTAATTGTCATAAAGTACCTGGTGAATAAAGCCTATGTAACCGTCACCATCTTTATCTTCAAGGTTCTTTTTGGTTTTCCAATTATCCTCTGGAAGTGGCTCGGATAGACCAATATTAAACTGAAAATTTGGGAACTCTTTTTCTATTTTGCGAAAATGTTCAGTATAAAAAAGTTCTCTTTTTGACCGTCCCCCATACCAATAACTTACTTTTCGATTTGATTTTTCGGTATGGAACAAATGAAATATATGTGATCGCAGTGGAGCCATACCTGCACCACCTCCGATGTAGATCATTTCCCTATCCGTGGGATTAATAAAGAATTCGCCATAAGGTCCGGAAATGGTTACTTTATCACCTGGTTTCCTGCTGAAAACGTAAGATGAACAAATACCCGGATTAACATCCATCCACTTACCTGCAGCCCTATCCCAAGGAGGAGTAGCAATACGAATATTCAACATAATAATATTACCTTCTGCAGGATGGTTTGCCATCGAGTAGGCTCTGAATATGGGTTCATCGTTTTTCATCTTCAGATCCCACATATTAAATTTATCCCAGTCACTTTTATAGACTTCTTCAGGGTGTCCCAAATCAGGATGTGGAGTGATATCCATATCCTTAAAATCAACCTGTATGGCAGGAACATCAATCTGTATATAACCGCCTGATTGAAAATCGAGTGATTCGCCCTCAGGCAATTTTACCACAAATTCTTTGATAAATGTGGAAACATTGTAGTTTGAGATAACCTCACATTCCCATTTTTTAATCCCAAAAATTTCTTCCGGAATTCTGATTTCCATGTCCTGCTTTACCTTGACCTGGCATGATAGTCGTACTTGATCTTTTTGCTCCTGCCTGCTTAAATGACCTACCTCTGTCGGTAAAACCTCTCCGCCACCATCTTCAATCACACACTTACACATAGCACAAGTACCCCCACCACCACATGCGGAGGGCAGAAATATTTTTTTTGCTGATAGGGTCGATAGCAAAGAAGAACCTGCTGATACGACCAGCGGGTCATCTTTTTCCCCATTGATCACGATCTTTACATCACCTGTTTGAACAAGTTTCGACTGGGCAAATAATAGGATAAAAACAAGCAATAAAATAACGATAGAAAATGCAACAATCGATGATATAATTACGGGACCCATATATTCAATAATTTTCAGTCAATTTTTCTTGTGTGCAAATATATTATTATTAATTAAAATCACTGTTTATGATTTTAAAAATATTCCTCTTTTTTAAATCAACAAACTGTTGTTAGGGATGTTTTTAGAAATTATGTTTTTAACATTTTCAGGAGGGTAGTCAGGGTAGTTTTTAGTTTGCGCCTGTCTACTATGAAATCTAAAAACCCATTTTCAAGTAAAAATTCGGAAGTCTGAAAGCCTTTTGGCAAGTCCTTCCCGATTGTTTCTCTGATTACCCTAGGACCTGCAAATCCAATTAGTGCTTCTGGTTCAGCAATGTTAAAATCACCAAGCATGGCAAATGACGCTGTAACACCTCCGGTCGTTGGATCGGTCATCAAAGAAATATAGGGAACTTTAGCCTCAGATAATACGGCAAGCTTAGCTGATGTTTTAGCCATTTGCATTAAAGAATAACCAGCTTCCATCATTCTAGCGCCACCCGATTTGGAGATAATTATGAGTGGATATTTCTTTTTTAATGCAAAATCGATGGCCCTGGAAATCTTTTCTCCAACCACAGAGCCCATAGAACCCCCGATAAAAGTAAAATCCATACATCCAATCACAACACTGAAACCATTCATTTTACCATATGCGGTACGTATGGCTTCATTTAAATTTGTTTTTTTCATGGAGGATTTAACCCTGGTGATATACGGTTTAGAATCAACAAATTTTAGCGGATCCCCAGATGTCATATTAGGATCAAGTTCTGTAAATTTATTATGATCAAATAGAATTTCGAAATATTCCTTTGATCCTATTCTCACGTGATAACCATCGTCTGGACTTACGTAAGAATTATTTTTGAGCTCACGCATGTGAATAATTCTACCACTAGGTGTTTTGTACCATAATCCGTCAGGTACATCTTTTTTCTCCTTGGTTGGTGTTTGAATCCCTTTTGTTTTTCTAAGAAACCAGGACATATACTTTTATTATTTATCAAGTAGGTAAAGTTAGGCATTTATTACTAATCAAAAAATCCTTCAGATAAGTATAGGTTTATTTTAGCAGGATTATTCCTTAACTTCTTCGTAGTCTATATAATCACCTCCTTTAAAATTGCCTGATTTCGTCTTTTTTTTATCGCCGGGTACATAATCAATATTTACATTACCCCCTTTAGCTCTTTTTCTTTGAGATGACTCATCTCTGACTTGATGGCGAGGTTTGAATGGTAAAATCAACACATAATAGATTACGGCAAAAAACAGAAAAAGTAAAAGTAAGAATTTGAGCATAATGTTATTTCTTTACCTACTAAGATACAAATTCCTGTATGAATAGATTTTCAGGAAATAATCATCCATTAAGTCTTCAATAAAATATATTGATTCTCCTGTTGATTTCATTTCCGGACCAAGTTCCTTATTTACATTGGGAAATTTATTAAATGAAAAGACGGGTTCTTTGATAGCATATCCGTGTTTTATCGGGTTAAAATTAAAATCTTTCAACATTGCCTCTCCCAACATAATTTTTGTAGCATAATTCACGTAATTTTCCTGATAAGCCTTACATATAAATGGTACGGTTCTCGAAGCCCTTGGGTTGGCCTCAATAACATAAACAAGATCATCTTTTATTGCAAATTGAATATTTATCAGTCCTACTGTTTTAAGTGCAAGGGCAATTTTTTTTGTATGGGCCACAATCTGTTGCATCACAAAATCACCCAGATTATAGGGAGGTAATACTGCATACGAGTCTCCAGAATGAATTCCTGCAGGTTCAACATGTTCCATGATGCCTATAATATACACTTCTTCTCCATCACATATTGCATCGGCTTCAGCTTCGATAGCCCCATCAAGGAAGTGATCCAGTAAGACTTTATTCCCAGGAATATCTTTAAACAGGTCTACAACGTGTGATTCTAATTCCTGTTCATTGATAACAATTTTCATACTTTGGCCACCTAGTACATAAGAGGGACGGACAAGTAATGGAAAACCCAGCTTTTTTGAAAGATCAAGGGCCTGATCAGCATCCTCAATCACACCAAATTTCGGATAAGGGATATTGTTTTCTTTCAACAATTTTGAGAAACTGCCCCTGTCTTCAGCAAGATCTAAAGATTCATAACTTGTTCCCAGGATATTTACTCCATATCTATTTAGCTTTTCAGCTAATTTAAGCGCCGTCTGGCCACCAAGTTGAACGATGATCCCAATAGGTTTTTCATGTTGAATAATGTCATAAATGTGTTCCCAGAATACTGGCTCAAAATATAATTTATCGGCGACATCAAAATCAGTTGAAACCGTTTCAGGATTGCAATTGATCATAATTGTTTCATATCCAGCTTCCTTGGCACCAAGAACACCATGTACGCAACAATAATCGAATTCGATTCCCTGTCCTATCCTATTTGGTCCGGATCCAAGTATGACTACTTTCTTTTTCTTGTTGTTTGAAAATGATTCGTTTTCGTAGTCAAATGCAGAATAATAATAGGGTGTCTTTGCTTCAAATTCTGCAGCACATGTATCAACAAGTTTAAATACCCTTTTAATATTAAGCTCATTTCTTCTTTTATAAACCTGACTTTCCAGGCATCCGAGGAGATGTGCGATCTGCCGGTCTGCATATCCTTTTTCCTTAGCAATTCGAAGCAGATCAGCGGGTATTGAATCTACAGTATGTTTTTCAATATCTTTTTCAAGATGTACCAGTTCATTTATCTGGTTAAGAAACCATTTATCGATCTTTGTAAGTTGTTCAATAGTTTTATATGGAATTCCCAATTTAAAGGCATCATAGATATGAAAGAGTCTGTTCCAACTTGGATTAGCTAGGCTTTTGAGAATGGCTTGCTGGTCCTTTAATTCTCTGCCATCTGCACCAAGGCCATTTCTTTTGATTTCCAAGGACTGGCAGGCTTTCTGTAATGCCTCCTGGAAATTTCTTCCGATGCTCATTACCTCACCAACTGATTTCATGGAAAGACCCAATCGTCTGTTCGATCCCTTAAATTTATCAAAATTCCAACGTGGAATCTTTACAATTACATAATCGAGTGTTGGTTCAAAAAAAGCAGACGTAGTTTTGGTGATCTGGTTATTAAGCTCATCAAGATTATATCCTATCGCCAATTTCGCGGCAATTTTTGCAATAGGATATCCAGTAGCCTTCGATGCTAACGCGGACGATCTGGAAACCCTTGGATTTATTTCTATACCAATTATATCATCTGTATCCGGGTTAACAGCAAACTGAACATTACAACCTCCTGCAAACTTTCCGATACCGTTCATCATCCTTATGGCAAGATTCCGCATTTCCTGATAAATAGTATCAGGTAGCGTCATGGCAGGAGCTACTGTAATCGAATCTCCTGTATGAATACCCATTGGATCAAAATTTTCAATAGAACAAATGATAATGACATTTCCAAGATTATCACGTAGCAGTTCAAGTTCAAATTCTTTCCAACCAAGAATACTCTGTTCGATCAAAACCTCATGTATCGGGGATGTATGAAGACCATGTGTAAGGGCTTTTTCAAATTCCTCTTGATTATCAACAAAACTTCCCCCGGATCCTCCTAAGGTATAGGAAGGTCTGATTACCAATGGATAACCAATTTTCTGGGCGATTTCTTTACCTTGTAAAAAGGAAGTAGCTGTTTTACCTTCACATACTTTGACACCAAGTTCATGCATTCTTAGTCGGAATTTTTCACGGTCTTCCGTTGTTTCAATCGCATTGATATCAACACCAATTACTTTCACACCAAACATTTCCCATATCCCTGCCTTATCACAATCAATGGCCAGATTTAATGCTGTCTGACCACCCATTGTAGGAAGTACGGCATCAATTTTGTGTTTTTTAAGAATCTCAATGATTGATTTTTTCTCAAGTGGTTTTAAATAAATATTATCTGCTGTAACATTATCAGTCATTATTGTTGCCGGATTTGAATTAATCAAGGTCACTTCGATCCCTTCTTCACGTAAGGACCTTGCCGCTTGGGATCCGGAATAATCAAATTCACATGCTTGGCCAATAATGATTGGCCCACTTCCAATAATGAGTACCGATTTAAGGCTTTGATCTTTTGGCATAAGGTTAGTCTATTGTATAAATGTCAAAGTTCAAATTGACGCAAAATTAGATTTTAAAAAGGAAAATAAAAATCGAAATGCAGTTGGATATAAAAAATAAAATTACAACTCATTGAAGGGCGGTAATATTAACAAGAAAAAGCTTTATTCTCAGTCGCGAAAACACATGTCTCTCCCGGATTTTCTAAATACGAATGTCATTAGACTTGATAATTATTTAGTAACTATTTAAACTATTTACAGCCGAATGCTCAGATTGCAATTTTCAGGTCCCAGGTATTCCAAGTTAAACATTCATTAAATCTACCTAGAATACATATTCAATGGACTTTATATTTAAATTAGGGTTTTTTTGTAACTAAATGTGAAGAGCTCTATTTTCACTTGCAGCCATGCAGGCTTCCTTAAAGGCTTCTGTATAGGTAGGATGGGCATGAGACATCCTGGCAATATCTTCAGCAGAAGCCCGGTATTCCATCGCTACAACAGCCTCAGCAATAATATCTGCAGCTCTTGGTCCAATGATGTGTACGCCAAGAATCTCATCTGTCTTATTATCTGATAATACCTTTACCAATCCCTCCGTATCCATGCTCGCTCGGGCTCTTCCAGATGCTTTAAAAGGAAAAGTGCCTTTTTTGTATTCGCGGCCATTTTCTTTTAATTGTTCTTCAGTATAGCCTACACTGGCAACTTCCGGCCAGGTGTAAACCACTCCGGGTATGAGAAGATAATTGATATGTGGTTTTTGACCTGCCAGGGTTTCAGCTACAAAAATGCCTTCTTCTTCAGCCTTGTGAGCCAACATAGCACCTTTGATCACATCTCCTATAGCATAAATATTATCCGCATTTGTACGGAGATGTTCATCTACTTCTATACGACCTTGGTCATCAGTTTTTATACCTATTTTATCAAGACCAAGATTTTCCGTATAAGGTCTACGCCCTATGGATACAAGACAGTAATCCCCCTTGATCTCAACATTTTCACCTGTTTTATTTTTTGCTTTAACAACTACCTGTTTGCTGGAAGATTTCACGTTTACTACTTCATGACTTAAATAAAAATCAAAATTCAGGTTATTTAGTACTTTTTGAAGTTCTTTTCCCATTGTCCTGTCAAGTGTGGGTATGATCGAATCGAGAAATTCAATAACAGTTATTTTGGATCCCAACCTGCCAAATACTGAGCCAAGTTCCATCCCAATAATACCTCCACCAATAATAATCATATGTTTGGGAACACGATCGAGTTCAAGAGCTTCCGTACTTGTGATGATCCTTTTCTTATCAATTTGAATGAAAGGCAAGACAGAGGGTTTCGACCCTGTAGCAATAATTACTTTTTCAGTTGTGATTATTTCTTCTTGACCTTTATTCTTTTTAACGATAATGGTGTTCTTATCTTTTAACGATCCCACACCATGATAAACATCAATTTTGTTCTTTTTCATTAAGAAAGAAACGCCCTTAACATTATCTGCTACAACTTGGGCTTTACGCCTAATCATTTGCTGTAAATCAACTTTTAAATCTTTGACCTCTATTCCATGTGTCATGAAATGAGTTTTGGCATTATAATAATGTTCTGATGAATCCAAAAGCGCTTTGGAAGGAATGCAACCCACATTGAGGCAGGTTCCACCAAGAGTATTATATTTTTCAATAATGGCCGTTTTTTTCCCCAGTTGTGCACATCGTATAGCAGCCACATAACCTCCTGGACCTGAGCCAATAACAGTTACGTCATAATTCATATTTATATAATATTTTCGTCAAATAAAATTATATTTCTAACATTAGTCTTGTGGGATCTTCCAATAATTCTTTCACTCTGACAAGAAAACTTACTGATTCTCTTCCATCAATGGTTCTATGATCATAAGACAAAGCCAAATACATGATGGGTCTAGTCACAATATTGCCGTTCTCAACAACTGGACGCTCAACAATATTGTGCATGCCCAGAATGGCAGATTGCGGTGCATTTATGATTGGAGTCGATAGCATGGAACCAAACACTCCACCATTTGTGATAGTGAAGGTTCCACCTGTCATTTCTTCAATACTAAGCTTATTTTCCCTTGCTTTGGTAGCCAATGTAAGAACTTCTTTTTCAATTTCAGCAAATGAAAGTTTTTCTGCATTGCGTATGACTGGTACGACAAGACCTTTTGGTGCAGAAACTGCAATTGAGATATCAACAAAATCATGATAGATAATTTCTTCGCCATCGATCGAAGCGTTTACTGAAGGCCACTCATGTAATGCAATGCAACATGCTTTGGTAAAAAAAGACATAAAACCAAGATTGACCTCATATCGTTCCTTGAATTTCTCTTTATATTTTTTTCTGAGACTCATGATCGGATCCATGTTCACCTCATTAAATGTTGTTAACATGGCTGTCTCATTCTTTACAGCTACCAATCGTTTTGATATGGTTTTTCGTAATTGTGATAATTTTTCTCTGCGTTCTAGTCTTCGTACTCGACCTTCATCATCAGCAAATAATTCAACTTCAGGTTCTGTTATTTTCGGAAGTTCTTTTATAGAAGGCTTTGTTTTTGCTACATCTTCTTTAATTATTCTTCCCTCAGGTCCGGTTCCATCAATTTCTTCAGGTTTTATGCCTTTTTCGGCCATTAGTTTGGCAGCTGCCGGAGAGGGATGTCCATAAGCATAAGATCTATCTGAAATTCCGGAAATTGTTTTTTTATTTTCTTCTTTGACGTGTTCAGCAGGTTTTTCTTCTGGTTTACCGCCTTTTACTTTTTCTATTTTACAAATAATGGCATCTATTTCAAGCGTATCACCCTCTTTTGCTATTTGATGAAGTATGCCTTTTGCTTCGGCAGTAAGTTCAAAAGTGGCCTTATCAGAATCTATTTCTGCTATAACCTCATCCAATTCAACAAAGTCGCCATCATTTTTTATCCAGGTTGAAATGGTAACTTCCGTAATGGATTCACCAACAGATGGTACTTTCATTTCAACAATTTCTCCCGTTTTCTCCGGACCGGTAGTTTTTTTATCATCAACTATCTTCCCATTATCAGGTACTTTATCCCCTATTTCAGCTTCTGATTTTTTATCCGTTTTAGGCTGTCCGTTTTCTTCGATAAAACCAATAACGGTTCCTATTTCAATCGTTTCTCCTTCAGCCACCTTTGTTTTCAATATACCTGAAGATTCTGCATTCAATTCAAAAGTGGCTTTATCTGATTCTAATTCACAGATAATCTCGTCCATTTCAACATATTCTCCATCGGATTTAATCCATTTGGCAATGGTGACCTCGGTGATGGATTCTCCAACTGATGGAACCTTTAATTCAATTGCCATTCTATTTTATTTTGTTTTTAATTTTCAAAAGCACTAATAATTATCTCTTTCTGTTCTTCCTGATGAATTTTGCTGAAACCCGTCGCCGTAGAGGCACTTGGTTTCCTGTAAATACCACGATGGATATGTTCCTTCCAGATTCTTAATAAGAAATTCCATGCTCCCATGTTTTCAGGTTCTTCCTGAATCCATACAACTTCGGCTTTTGAATAATTTTTTAAAAGACGTTTTAATTGTTTTTCAGGAAAAGGATATAGTTGTTCAACTCGAATAATAGCAACATCATTATGACCGTTATTTCTTTTTTCATATAAAAGGTCATAGTACAATTTACCTGAACACAAAAGAACCCTTCTGACATTTTTTGAATCTACTTCCTGATCATCTATAATCTCCTGAAATCTGCCTTTGGTAAAATTTTCAATAGGAGAAATAACATCAGGATGACGAAGTAATGACTTTGGCGACATCACAATACAGGGTTTCCGGAAATTCCATTTAACCTGTCGACGGAGTAAATGAAAAAAATTAGCAGGTGTAGTGATATTAGCTACAACCATGTTATAATCAGCCGCCAATTGAAGAAAACGTTCAAGTCTTGCACTCGAATGTTCAGGTCCCTGACCTTCATAACCATGCGGCAATAGCAGTAAAATGCCGTTCATGCGTTGCCACTTGATTTCAGCACTGGCAATAAATTGGTCGATTAGTACTTGAGCTCCATTTGCAAAATCACCAAATTGGGCTTCCCATATCACAAGCGCTTTAGGTGTAGCCATAGCATATCCATATTCAAAACCCAATACACCAAATTCCGAAAGTGGAGAGTTAAATATCCTGAATTTTTCCTGTTCTTTATCAATATTGCATAAGAAACAATAGGGTTCATTGGTCTCAGCATCAAAAACCATTGAATGTCTGTGGGAAAAAGTCCCGCGTTTCACATCTTGACCTGACATTCGAACGATCTTTTTTTCAAGGAGTAAAGATCCATATGCCAGGAGTTCCGCATCTGCCCAGGAGAGCATTTTATGCTCAAAAAAGTTATCCTTCCTGATATTTATCAATTTTTCTATTTGTTTCAGTGCATTAAAACCCTCTGGAAGCGTTGTCAATGCTTGTCCGATAAGATTTATTGTATTTACAGGGATACCCGTATTAGGGGATTTCTCGAAATCTTCTGGATTAGGCTTATTTAATAGTTCCCATTCCTTTTCTATCTTTTGAGGTTTATATGGAAGTGGATGCTGTTTGATCTGATTTAATCTGTCCTGTAATAGATTCCGAAATTCCTGATCCATATTTTGTGCCAATTCGGCATCCATATCACCCCTTTCGATGAGCCTTTTAGTATATATTTCTCTTGGATTGGGATGCTTGGCGATTAAATTGTAAAGTTTGGGTTGTGTAAATTTAGGCTCATCTGATTCATTGTGCCCATGTCGTCTGTAACATAACAGATCAATAAATATATCTTTTTTAAATTTTAATTTGAATTCAACAGCTAATTTTGCGGCAAATATGACTGCTTCAGCATCATCACCGTTAACATGCAAGACAGGCGCATCAATGATCTTCGCAACATCGGTACAATAAATACTGGATCGGGCATCATCATAATCTGTAGTAAAACCTACCTGATTATTGATAACGATATGAATGGTGCCTCCTAGGCGGTAACCTTCCAGGTTGGTCATCTGTGTTGTTTCATAAACGATTCCCTGACCTGCTATTGCTGCATCACCATGTATTAATATAGGTAATACTTTAATTTCCTCCCCATTATATTCATCATCAATATGACCGCGCGTATACCCTAATACAACAGAATCAACCGCTTCGAGATGGGATGGATTTGGTGATAATTTCAAATAAATGGATTTATTATGAATAGTTTTCATTTCACTGGTATAACCCAGATGGTATTTCACATCCCCATAACCAAATGTAAGATCAGGAGCTGTGTTACCTTCAAACTCACTGAAAATCTCTTCATAAGTTTTACCCATAATATTGGCAAGTACATTTAATCTTCCTCTATGAGCCATTCCAATGATTACTTCCCTGACTTGATTTTCACTGGCAAAGTTAATGATCGTATCCAAAGCTGGAATTGTGTTTTCTCCACCTTCAAGAGAAAACCTTTTCTGTCCTATGTATTTGGTATGTAAAAAATTTTCAAATACAACTGCTTCATTAAGTTTAACAAGGATTCGTCTTTTCTCTTCCGCGGAAGCTGAATAATTTAAAAACTCATGTTCAGCTTTTTTCTTGAACCACTCCAGGATATCCTGATCTCGAATATACATATATTCAAATCCAATAGATCCCAGGTAGATTTTTCCAAGCGTTTCCAGTATTTTTCTCAGCGTTGCCTTTCCAATCCCAATCCGGTTTCCAACTTCAAATTCATGATCAAGATCACTTTCGGATAGTTCAAAATTCTCAAGGTCAAGATAAATTTTATGTTTTCTTCTGGGTCTGATAGGATTGGTGTTAGATCGAAGATGACTTCTTGTACGATATGCATGTATCAGTTCTCGAACCCTCGTTTCCCTGATAATATCTTCATAAGCGATTTGTTCAATAGCATCAGCACCATTGGTTCTTTTCAGTACAATTTCCTTTTCTTTGAAATCCAGTGAAAAATCAAATCCTTCAAAGAATTTCTGCCAACTTTGATCCACAGAATCAGGATTATCTTTATACGATTTGTATAATTCTTCGATGTAAGTGCCATGCGCATTTGAAATATAGGAGTACCGATCCATCAGATTATTTTTTAGCGAATTGCAAATTTATAAAGCCATTTTTATTATTAAAAATTGCCTATGCGATTATACGATAGTATTTATAAATTTAACAAATTTTGGGGAAAATAGTTTATGGGTCTTTATATATTCAATCACAATTTTTTATACTTCATTTTATAGTATTATAAAAAGTTGTACATTTGCGTTCCTTTTTAAAACCGGACGAGTTCCATAATTAAAGAAATATAAATAATGGCAGTAAAAATCAGATTAGCGCGTCGAGGACGCAAAAAACTAGCAATTTACGACGTGGTCGTAGCGGATGCCAGGGCACCACGAGATGGCAGATATATCGAAAAACTGGGCTCATTCAATCCAAATACAAATCCATTTTCTCTTGAAATTGATTCCGATAAGGCCTTAGATTGGTTGCTGAAAGGAGCAATACCAACAGATACTGCAAGAAATCTTCTTTCTTCTAAAGGAATAATGCTTCGAAAACATCTTCAGGTTGGTGTAATAAAGGGGGCAATAAGCCAGGAAGAAGCGGATAAACGGTTGGAAGCCTGGATGAAAGAAAAAGAGCAGAAAAGTATTGCGCATACTGATAAATTAAAAAAGAAAAAGGAAGAAGAGCGGAAAGCCAAGCTAGCTGCTGAAAGTAAGATTAAAGAGGCTAAAGCAGCTGCCATATTGAAAAAACAGGAAGTTGTAGAAGCTGAAACTCAGGTTGAGGAAGTTGCAGAGGAACAGCCGCAGACGCCAGTTGATATTCAGGAAGAAACGTCTGAAACAACTGATATTCAATCAAAGGGAGATGAAGAACCTCAAATATCTCAGGAAGCAATTTCAGAGGCAGAAACCGTTGAAATAGAAGAAGCAGAAACTGAGCCAGACAAGGAAGCTGAGGTATCACAGGAGGATACTCCTAAAGCAGAGGCTGAGCCGGTTAAGGAAGTTGAAGCACCTCGGGAGGAGGCTCCTCAAGCAGAGGCGGAGCCCGAAAAAGAAGCTGAAGTATCACAGGAGGATACTCCTAAAGCAGAAGCTGAGCCGGTAAAGGAAGTTGAAGCACTTCGGGAGGAGGCTCCCCAAGCAGAAGCGGAGCCCGAAAAAGAAGCTGAAGTATCACAGGAGGATACTCCTAAAGCAGAAGCTGAGCCAGTAAAGGAAGTTGAAGCACCTCAGGAGGAGGCTGCCCTAGCAGAGGTGGAGCCCGAAAAAGAAGCTGAGGTATCACAGGAGGATACTCCTAAAGCAGAAGCTGAGCCAGTAAAGGAAGTTGAAGCACCTCAGGAGGAGGCTGCCCAAGCAGAAGCGGAGCCTGATAAAGAAGCTGATGCACCTCAGAAGGAAATTCCTAAGGCAGAATCCCGGCCAGTAGAGGAATCATCGAAAATAGAGACCGAAAAGAAAAAATCAGATAATGAGGCTGTAGAAAAAAAGGAAGATCTCGAAGCTGGCTTAAAAGAAGATCAGTCAGAGAACAAAACTGGAAAGGATAGTAAATAAAAGTTTATCATTCTACATGGATATTGAATCCTGTTATCAGCTTGGATATATCCTTAAAACACATGGCATTCATGGAGAGTTATTAGTTTATCTGGATACAGACAATCCTGAAGAATATAAATTGTTGGAGTCGGTTTTTGTTGAAATAAAACAGAAGCTTGTACCATTTTTTATTGAACAGATTAAGGTCAATGATAATAAAGCAATCATCAGATTTCAGGAAATAGAAAACCTGGAAGCAGCAGAAAAATTAAAAGGTCTTGCTCTTTATTTGCCACTCAACTTTTTGCCAGAACTTGATGAAGGCCAGTTTTATTATCATGAAGTAGTCGGTTTTACTGTTATTGATGAAATTGAAGGCCGTATCGGGAAAATTCTCAATATTTATGAAGCAAATGGGAATGATCTATTTGGTGTTGATCATCACGGTCATGAAGTCTTGATTCCTATACAGAATGATCTGATAAAAAAAATAGATAAAATGGGTAAAGAAATTTACATGATCCTGCCAGATGGTCTTTTGGATGTTTATTTAAATCCTTAAATATTGTGAGAATTGATATCATAACATGTATGCCAGATCTATTTGGTGGATTCTTAAATGAATCGATCGTAAACCGTGCTCGTATAAAAAACATAGTTGAAATCAATGTCCATAATTTACGTGATTATTCCCAAAATAGGCATCACCGTGTGGATGATTATTCTTATGGGGGGGGAGCTGGAATGGTACTTATGATTGAACCCATCGCCAACTGTATAAGAGCTTTGAAGAAACAGAGAAAATATGAAGAAATTATATATTTAACTCCGGATGGAAATTTATTGGATCAACAGTTAGCAAATGAATTATCACTAAAATCAAATCTTATTCTTTTATGTGGCCATTATAAGGGAATTGATGAGCGTGTCCGGAAACATTTTATAACACTGGAGATCAGTATTGGTAATTATGTATTGACAGGGGGTGAATTGGCAGCAGCAGTTCTAACAGATGCCATGGTACGGTTACTTCCTGGGGTTATAAATGATGTAACTTCAGCATTATCTGATTCATTTCAGGATGGATTACTGGCACCTCCAGTCTATACGAGGCCGGAAGATTTTGAGGGAATGAAAGTTCCGAAAGTGTTAATGTCGGGACATGCTGAAAAGATTGAAAAATGGCGATTCGAAAAAGCTGTTGAAAGAACAAAGCAAAAAAGACCTGACTTGCTGAGTTCAAATAACCATAAATAAATAATGGGAGGTAGTCTTATTTTAATTTAATTATTTATATTTGCACTCCAATTTCGTATAAGCATATAACAATGCCGTCATGAGCTATCAAATAAAAGAAATAGAAAGGGAAGTACTGGCTGAACGTAAGTCACAATTTCCTGAGTTTAAAGCTGGTGATACAATAAATGTACACGTGAAGATAAGGGAAGGAAACAAAGAACGTATCCAGCAATTTCAAGGTACCGTAATTCAACGAAGACATGTTAATACCAATGGAGAAACCTTTACCATTAGAAAAGTTTCTAACGGTATTGGTGTTGAAAGGATTTTCCCGATACTTACACCCAGCATAGATAAAATTGAAATGGTCAGAAAAGGACATGTAAGAAGGGCAAGATTATTTTATCTCCGTGGTAAACAAGGAAAAGCTGCTAAGGTAAAAGAGAAAATATAATATGATCGAAACAATCTTTAAAGCCGGTTCGACATACCGGCTTTTTTTATATATATTCAATATTTGTTTACAATTAAATAATGTCAAAGATTTTTTTTGAAAAATATCAGGGAACTGGTAATGATTTTATAATGATTGATAACCGGGAAGGGCAATTTAAAAATCAATATCGTTCTCAAATAAAACATTTTTGTGACCGTAAATTTGGCATTGGTTCAGATGGATTGATTTTAATTGAAAATCATCCTGAGTATGATTTTGAAATGAAATATTTTAATCCGGATGGTACACAGAGTTTGTGTGGCAATGGGAGCAGGTGTGCGGTCATGTATAGTCAATCGTTGAATATTATCAATGATAAAACAACTTTTTTCACGATTGAAGGTCCTTTGTATGCGGAAATAGTTGACCAGATTGTTTCTATTAAAATGCCCGAAGTATCCGGGTATTCCAATTTTAATGAAGATATATTTATAGATACCGGATCACCACATTATGTTTGCTTTGTTCATGACATTGACAAAGTAGATGTTTTTAATGTGGGGAAAGATATCAGAAATCTAGAGAAATTTAGTCCTGCAGGCACCAATGTAAATTTCGTTCAAAAGATTGAGGAAAACCAGATATTTGTCAGAACCTATGAAAGAGGAGTCGAAAATGAAACGCTATCATGTGGTACGGGAGTTACGGCTTCAGCATTGGCTGTAGGTCTAAAAAATAATCAGAAACACATTTATATTAAAACAAGAGGTGGTGAATTACAAGTAAAATTTGAGCCCGATGGTTTAGGTGGATTTACTAATATATATTTAATCGGCCCCGCCAAAAAGGTTTTTAATGGGTGGATAGCGGTAGAATAGTTTTTGAACTATAAAGTATATTAATCATCATTCCTTTAGGCATCAATTATCCCACCAACTCCGTTGTCGGTTTAATTTTAAATCCTGTAAAAGGGATGATTTTGCTCGAATAGTAACATTATAAGATTGAAACCTGCCAAATGGTACCCATGTTAAGCTAAGCTGCCAGCAATGTAAATCCCGGTTGATATTCAGATTTGTTTGCGTAATTTCCTTATTCTCAAAATCATAACCTGTCTGGTATCCGACTTTCCATTTGGGTGTTAAACTAAAATCACCAGTTAGACGTAAAGACTGTGTGATTTTTGCTTTTTGAAATCCAGATTTGGAATAATTTACATTGTAATTAATTCGTACATTCCAGGGAATACTGAAATCTACATACAGGTCAGGATTTGTTTCAATAAATTCAAGTTCGCTTCTTTCAGCTTCGGATAAGTTTTCACGATCTACTTCCGCTGCTTTATTTTCCCATGATTCCGGATTTAGGCTGGTACCGATAGATAGATTTGCCGATGTGATCTGGCCCAAGCCCTTTCCATTATCCCAGGCAAATTGACTCACTTTTGATTGACGGATAACCTCATTTCCTCGTTCATCAACGTAGAAGGTATCTAGAATATAGATATAGGGATCCAGGGTTGCACCTATATTTATATCTACTTTTTTATTAAATAGTTTCGTTCTGGCTGCGATTCTAAAAGGGGATAAATTAAAGGAATCAGCGAGAAAATTGTAGCCTGAAGATATGGAAAAATTTTCAAGAATCGGAACTTTTTTAAATTCATTGGCAGTATCTTTCTTTGACCTGACTTTCATTTCAAGATTATTTTGTAATGAAAAGCCGAGGCTTGCCACTTCCCCTTGAGAAGGAGTGCCATATACAAATCCATTATACCGTGAGAGAGATCTTGTATTGCCTAATGAATCAATTTGAACTTCCTGGTAATAGCCAAATTTGTCATCTGAAAAATCTGGAGAATATGAGAAGGAAATATTTGGTGTCATAACATGCCGTATGGCCTGGATTTTATCCCCTTTAAAAAACATCGTTCCATAAAGTCGTGTGGTTAATCCTGTTGAAAAGCTATAGGTGTATAATCTGGCAAACTTTTTTAGTGTATCTATTTTTACTGCTTTCACGGAGTCAAGCCAGGTATAATTCAACTGTTGGCCATACCATATTTCATTATAATTTATGGATGGGTTTATTGTAAAATGTTTGAAAAGTTTAGCAGATGTTGATACTGGGATTGTATGCCTGATTCCATTTTGAACACGTCCAGAAATGATATCCCAATTTGCAGCAGAAAAAGCCACAGTACTATCGTTTATTGGATCATAGTTAGCAACTTCAAAACCTGAAGGTTTTCGCAATGGAGCGTTAGAAATGCGATTAGTTCCGGTAATATTCCAGCTGAGATTAATTTTCTGAAGAATATTCTTTGCAGAAGCTGCTTTACCTTTGAAAGGGTATATACGACTCATTGAGAATGATAGATCAGGGAGTTGCAGATTGGTAATGCTGGTTCTGGTATTTTGCTGTAATCGCATGCTTGCACCCATTGAAAATGGTGTACCTGTGAAAGATTTTGAATAACTGACATTTGAGCTGAATTCCTGATTAATATTATTGATCACGTCATAATATGATGGATTATTTTGATTATAGGATGAAGTACCTGCCCTCACCGAAGCGGAAAAACGACTAGTTCCTTTCGATTGAGGGGAGTGACTCCAGGTTACCCAGAAATCCTTTATGATAGTCGAATCACCTTCGTCAATTCCTTTCTGTCTATTATATTTTAATGAGAAACTACCATTATATGCATATCTTTTTCTATAAGTAGAGGCTATCTTAAAACCATAGCTTCCTTTAGAATAAATTTCACCCAGTAACAATAAGTCGATATAATCACTAATTGCAAAGTAATAGCCACCATCCCTCAAATAAAATCCCCTGCGTTGTTCTTCTCCAAAAGTAGGAAATCGAATTCCAGAAGCCTGTTTTCTGGGCATTGGAAACATGCCAAATCCCCATCCAATTGGCAGCGGTATGTCAGCCACACGCATGTGGAATGGCCCGACGAGGATTTTATTGTTTGGTATGAGTTTGAGTTTTTTAGCCTCAATATGGAAATGTGGATCTGGTAAATTACATGTAGTATATTTTGCCCTGTCAATATACAGATTCCCCATCTGGTCTCTTTTTACCTTGTTCCCATGCATTATTCCTTCTCCTTGCTGAGTTACTACTCCACTTATTATAGCTTTCTTGGAGTCGAAATTATAACGCATATTTTTAGTCTCATAAACTTCCGGACCATCTTTGAAGACCGGATCACCAATGGAATTTCCAAGAGAATCCTCTCTTCCAACCGCCATAATCTCATTTGTTTCGTAGTTAACATTGACCTGATCTGCCGTAAGTTCTATCTGACCATATACAATTTTACCATCCCCATAAATATCGATTTCTTGCGTTGTCAAATCCAGCCGCATTGAATCTTTGGCAGAATAATTGATAGTTGTTTCTATATCTCCTATTGGGATGGTATCTTGGGCTAATGCAGTTGAATCATTAACAAAAGTTGAATCGGTAGCAAGTGAGTCAAGGATTTGAAGGGAATCCTGATTTAAAATGTCATTGTTTTCAATTAGTTGGTTAAAAGTTGTGTCTGTGCTTTGTAACTTAGGATTTAAGTCTTGGCTATAAGACAAATAAGTGGAAATCAGTAAGAGAATGACACCAACAACGCGTTTATATTTGTATAAACCCACTTTCAGTTTTGTCAAAAAATTTACATTTTTGCGTAAAGTTATCCTAATAACTTTTAACAACCGAACTATCGTGAGAAATATTGCACTAATTCCCTGTTTAGCTTTATTGTTGATATTGGGTTCTTTTAAGTCCACCGGTCTTGTCGAATACAAGGTAGATAGGGTTGTAATCGATGCTGGCCACGGAGGTAAGGATCCTGGAACCCACGGAGTTTTCAGTAGGGAGAAGGACATTGCTCTTAAAATCGCTCTTGAATTAGGTCGTATCATAAAAGAAAATCTTGATGATGTCGAGATCATTTATACACGTTCAGATGATAATTTTGTTGAGTTAGACGACCGTGCAAATATTGCTAACAAAAATGATGCAGATGTTTTTATTTCCATACATTGTAATTCAGTGCCTGCCAATCAAAAAATTATTTACGGTACAGAGACATATGTAATGGGACAACATACTTCTGAAGGAAATTTTGAGGTAACAAAAAGGGAAAATTCTGTTATTTTACTGGAAGAAGATTATGAAGAGCGTTATGAAGGATTCGATCCAAAATCTCCAGAATCATTAATATTATTTTCTTTATATCAAAATGCGTATATTAACAACAGCTTAAATCTTGCAGATAAAATAGAATATCAATTTGATAAAAGAGTTGGAAGAAATAGCAGGGGCGTGAGACAGGCTGGATTTTGGGTACTATGGAGAACTTCAATGCCAAGTGTTTTGATTGAGGTTGGATATTTAAGCAATCCAAAAGAAGAAAAGTATCTGAATGATGATCTTGGCCAGGTATATTTAGCTTCCGGAATATTTAGAGCATTTCGAGACTATAAAAATGAAATAGAATCAAATTATTAACACTTCACGCTGTGCGAATATCCAAAGAATTCAAAATTGGCCTCTTCAGTATTATTACTATAGCATTATTGTACCTCGGATTTAATTTTCTGAAGGGAATAGATTTTTTTTCTACTACCAACAGCTACTATGCTTTGTATAAAAATATCGATGGCTTACAGGTTTCAAATTCAGTTATTATTAATGGACTGGCTGTAGGTCGTGTAAGTAGTATTTCTTTTTTGCAGAATAAAGAAAACAATATTTTGGTTGAAATGGATATAGAGGGTAGCATTGTATTGGATGATTCTACCAAAGCTATCCTGATCAGTGAAGGTTTTTTAGGAGGGAAGGCCATAGAACTTAGATTGCCTGATAGTATTTCGAATCCTCTTAATGATGGAGATACATTAATATCAGATACTGCGATGGGATTGATTGAGTCATTGACAGAGCAGACACTACCAGTCGCTGACGATGCGGGAGCCTTGATTCGCAAAACCAATAGTGTACTTGACAGCCTAATGCTGTCAGAACAAATGATAAGAAAGATGATTTCGAAAGTAAATAATACACTTGATGCCACGTATCGAACAATTGAAGGAAATCGTATAACTTTAAGTAATTCATTAAACAATATTGAAATTCTCACCAGTGAACTTAACAACTCGGCCAAATCTTTGACTGGAGTACTCGATAAAACTGATATTTTTGTTGATTCACTTAACCAACTCGAATTATCAAAAACGCTTGACCATTTTGCTTCAACCAGCGAAAATTTAAATGCTGTATTAACAGGTTTGAAACAGGGTGAAGGATCTTTGGGTAAATTTTTAGTGGATGATTCTCTATATAATAATTTAACCAGAAGTGCAGAGGATCTTGATAAATTACTGATTGATTTAAGAGAAAATCCAAAAAGGTATGTTCACATAAGTGTATTCGGGAAAAAAGATAAATCCGATAAAAAAAAGAATAGATAATTCATCCATTCTCTGAACCTGTTCATAAATATTTTAGTGTAATATCAATCATTTAGTCGTAGTATATATTTGACTGCATGAAGAAAAAAGAAATTAAGGCGCTCGTATCATTACTTGATGACGATGATAATTTGATTGTATCACAAGTTGAGGAAAAGATAATTTCATTAGGTAATGAAATTATACCATTATTGGAAAGTGAATGGGAAAATAATTTTAATCCTATCATTCAGCGAAAACTTGAAGAATTGATTCATACCTTACAGTTTGATCAATTAAAATATCGATTGATAGAATGGAAGGGAAAGGGTTATAGAGATCTTTTGGAAGGTATGTGGTTGATTGCCACCTATCAATATCCTGATCTTGAATTAGAAGATCTTAAGAAGGAAATTGAACAGATGTATCACGAAGCCTGGAGAGACTTCAGACTTAATATTCATCCGTATGATCAAGTTAAGATTCTAAATAATGTAATATATTCAAAATATAAGTTCAGCGCTAATACTAAGAATTTTCATTCACCGGCCAATTCGATGATCAACGTTGTTTTGGAATCTAAAAAAGGTAATCCTCTTACTCTGTGTGTGATCTATATATTAATTGCACAAAAACTGGAAATGCCGGTTTACGGTGTAAATCTACCGAACCTATTTGTTTGTACATATAAAACACCCCAAATACAATTTTATATTAACGCATTTAACAGAGGATTGCTTTTTTCCAGATCCGATCTTGAAAATTATGTTGCTAATCTTCACATCAGTTCCTTGGATATATTTTTTGAGCCGTGTACGCATTTGGATGTTATTAAGCGTGTTCTTAGAAATCTTATTGTTTCTTTTGAAAAAATCGGGGATCACTATAAAGTAGACGAGATAAAAATCTTACTGCAGGCAATTTCTTTTGGAGATGATGATGGGATAGGCAGTTATTAAATATTATAACAGATATAAAATCCGTCAAAATGACTGTAAGCTAGCGTAAAATCTTCTTTAAAATCCTTCAATTTAATGGTCGCTTTTATTTCCCCCTGATCTTGAAGTTCAAAAGGATACAGGAACATGTGGGATTTAAATGATACTTTTTTCTTTCCGTATATTTTATATAAAACCTCTTTAGCAGCCCATGAGAGGCAAAGATTTCCCGGATCGGATTTAATATATAACAACTCATTACTGCTGAGATACTTATTGCAAACTCGAAGCAATGAGGATTTGGGCTTTTCAATATCTATTCCACAGGGCGAATTTTTATTAAAAATAGCAACCGCATAGGGGAATTTGTGAGCTAATGATATATGAATAGGTAAAAAAATTGGATATGGTTTGTTAACCTTGTCTTTTATTAATCCACGATAAGTATAGCCATTTTCTTGTAATATGATTTTAAGTGCCAATCTTGCAGCAAGCCATTCTTTTTGCCGTATTTCATGGCTTATACTTCCAAATGATTCAGTTTCCTCATCAGATAAAGTTGAGGAATGTAACAGAAAATCAACTGTTTCATCGATTTTCCAGAGGCCCCACGAAAACGCTTTATTTATATTCTCTATCTTTACAATTGGCATTTTGTTAAACCTTTATAAATTCCTGGACTCAAAAATACAGTATATATTTAAGCTTTAAGCGCTATATTTGAAAATGAGCAGTGTTGAAGTATCAAAAGAAAGGACATTGATTGGGCATAAAGACTGTATATATACGGTAACGGAATCTCCATATGAAGAAAAATTTATCTCAGCTGCCGGAGATGGCATGGTTGTATTATGGGAGATATGCGGGTCTGAAAATGGTCAATTAATAGCAAAAGTACCCAATTCTGTTTACTGCATATGTCCAATAAATGAATTAAAACAACTAGTTGTTGGTCAAAATTATGAAGGTATTCATATCATTGATATTCTACAGAAAACGGAGATTGCCTCACTTAAATTAACGAAAGCTGCAATTTTTGATATACACTATTCTGATGGCAGATTATATGTGGGTACTGCCGATGGAGTTCTTACCGTGATTGACTATAATACTTTAACCATTGTTACAAGAATAAAGAAAAGTAATAAAAGCATAAGATCAATTACTTCTAACCGTAATCATCTCGCAGTAGGCTATAGTGATAACTTTATTCGTATCTTTAATATTACAAATATGGAAATGATACATGAGTTGGATGGACATACTAATTCTGTTTTTGCTTTAAAGTATACTTCGGAAGGTGATCTTCTGTTAAGTGGAAGCAGGGATGCCCATTTAAAAATATGGGATAAGACTAATTATTACCATTTAAAGGAATCAGTTATAGCTCATATGTATACCATCAATTCTATTGATATAAGAAGTGACCAGCATTATATTGCTACCTGTAGTATGGATAAAACAATTAAAATTTGGGACGGTGGACAATTCAAATTACTCAAGGTAATCGATAAAGCAAGACATGGAGGTCATTTAACCTCAGTAAACAAAATATTTTGGTCGAACTATAAAAATAGGTTAATTTCATGTAGTGATGACAGGACTATTTCAATATGGGATTTAAAATTTAATGAAAAACCATGAAAATTACTCCTTTAGAAATCAGGCAGAAGACATTTGAAAAAGTATTCCGAGGATATGATAAAGACGAAGTAAATGCTTTTTTAAGATCACTTTCACAGGAATGGGAGCGATTCTTGGATGAAAATAAAGAATTATCTATACGTATTGAGTCTTTGGAAAAGGAGGTTAGTAAACTCCGTGAGGTAGAAAGTTCTTTATTTAAAACCCTCAAAACAGCAGAAGATACTGGCGCCAATCTTATCGAACAGGCCAAGAAGGAAACTGAACTAAAAATCAAGGAGTCAAGCATTAAATCAGATGAAATTCTTAAAGAGGCACAGGAAAAAGCTAAGAATTTAATGAGTAGTGCTGAGGCAAAAACAAAGCAGGTACTTGAAGAAATGCTCGATCGCATTAAATCTCTTGAGAAGCAGTATAGCCAGATGAATGATCTACGGGAAAAGCTCATTGGACAGATTAGTGCTTATTCAGATGAGTTGAAAGAGAGAATTGGAAAATTTGAAAAGAAATCAGAAGAAGAATTGATAGAAAATATTGTTGCTCAGGCCAAAGAGTTATATAATTCAGCGATGATGGATGTGAGTGCAATTCTGAATAAAGAAATAAAAACATCACAAAAGGAAGTAACTGAGAAAGAGGAAATTGTGAATGAAAAAACAAAAAATGAAGTTGAAATAAAGGATAACCCTTTTCTGGATCAAGAAAAAAAATCCATGGAGAAGTCTTCTTCACAATCATTTTTTGATGAATTAGAATAATATGCAAGGTAAAATCACCCTGGAGGGCATGGAATTCTTTGCCCATCATGGATATTATGCGGAGGAACAAAAAATTGGAAATAAGTTTGCAGTAGATATCACTATCTCAACAGACTTGTCCGATGCCGCTGAACATGATGATCTCAAAGAAACCATCAACTATGAATCATTGTATCGTCTTATCAGGCATGAAATGAGTGAGTCAACAAAATTGTTGGAGCATTTAGGGAAAAGAATCATAGATGTTGTTTTTGATCATTTCCCAGATGTTTACGAAATTGAAGTACGAGTTAGTAAATATAATCCACCCGTCGGAGGTATTTGTCATAAAGCAACTGTTACCTTAATTGAAAAAAGATAATTACTGTTTAAAATTGTTTTTTCGTCTGATAGCTACTTCTATCTGTATTATTTTATTCAAATATTAAAAATCAGGTAGGTGATTCATTTTTGTTATCATTTTATGTAATATTAAGGTATTAATCTGTTTATGATTGCATGGAAATTATCATTGAATTTGGTAAATTATTGATTCCGGCATTATTGGTGCTATATGCGATGTATTTGACAGTTAAAAATGTACTTAATAAGGAAATAGCGAATAAAGAAATTGACCTGAAGATTAAAAATTATGAGACCATATTGCCATTACGTCTCCAGGCATATGAACGGTTAACACTACTACTGGAAAGAATTTCTCCAAATAACATCATGGTTCGTTTGAATAATCCGAGGTATACTGCCAAAGAATTCCAGATACTTCTGGTAAAAGAGATCAGAGATGAATTTAATCATAATCTTTCCCAGCAGATTTACGTTGGAGAGGAATCCTGGGCATTAGTAAACAAGGCAATCGAAGACACCATTTCATTAATAAACCAGGCTGAATCATCCATTAAGGAGGATGCGAAAGCCATGGATTTGACAAAGGCAGTTTTTGCAGAGATTTTGCAAAATGAGACAGATTCGATATCTCATGCTCTGAGTCAGCTTAAAAAAGAAGTAGGTCAGTTTTATTAAAGATTTGATTATGGAAAAGATAAATACATATTTTAATAATGCGGTTTATCAGGCGAAAGAATTATTTGGGAACAGGGAAAAATTGACGAATACTATTGATAGGGCGTTTAAAAAAGTGATCGATATGGGCGGAGAGAGTGGAGAAATCAAACGTTTAGCGAATAAAGTGAAATTATTCATTCGAATGATAAGAGCTTATGTGGAAGGTGAATATAGAGAAGTGCCTTGGAAGACCATGGTAATTATACTTGCTGGTTTAATATATTTTCTTAATCCTTTCGACCTAGTCCCTGATTTCCTTCCTGGAATTGGCTTTATTGATGATGCCTCTATTATACTATTCATTTTCAAAAGTGTTGAGGATGACATTCTAAAATTTCAGGATTATTTTTACACTTCAGAATAAATCGTAGCCTGACAAAATTTTTTTGATGAGGTATTGATTTTTTAATTGTAAAAAATTCAAAAATACATGGATAACGGCCAGTATTTGAAAGAGAAGGATTTTAATGATTCATTATCCTATAAAGAGTTTGTTGATTTATGCGAAAATTTGGTAGCTGAAGATAAAACAACAGGACCTGGGCAAACAGAAAATCACATCAAATTCACAAAACTTAATTACCATCGTCTAAAACGAATAACAAAGACATTAGAATTGGATTTTGATACATTGGTTGCATTTCGAAATATCGAGGAGAATCTGGTATGGATTGTTTTGGTAGAAGCGTGGTGTGGCGATGTAGCTCAGAACTTACCCTATATTCATGCGATGAGTCAGTTAAGTGATAAAATATTATTAAGAATCATCCTTAAAAATAAACATCCTGAAATCATGAAACATTTTTTGACCAATGGGACAGAATCTATTCCGAAATTGATTTGTGTACATAAATCGACAGAAAAAGTACTTTGGACATGGGGTTCCAGGCCTATTGATGCACAAAAAATGTTTGTGGATTATAAACATAATCCAAACATGACCAAATCCGAAGCATTAGAAAATATTCAGAGATGGTATATTTCAAATAGGGGAAAATTAATTCAGGAGGAATTCAGGAACTTATTAGTCGATTGTCAAAAGATCTTGAGGAAAAAGGAAAAAGAGGAAATTTTTTAAAATGAAAGCATTGATTGCCGGTGCTACTGGATTAATTGGGTCTTACTTATTGAGCATGCTATTAGAGGATCCATATTATGAACAAGTAGTAATAATAACAAGAAGAACACTAGATCTTTCAAATGAAAAATCCAATCAAATTGTAACCGATTTTGATAAAATCAGGGATGTTTTAACGGGTATTCAAGTGGATCATGTTTTTTGTTGTTTGGGAACTACCATAAAAAAGGCAGGCTCCAAAGAGGCTTTTAAAAAGGTTGACCTTGAATATCCAATGGAGCTGGCACGTATTACATTGAAGAATAAGGCTGACAAATTTTTATTAGTAACTGCGCTTGGAGCAAATAAGCATTCAATCATATTTTATAACAGGGTAAAAGGGGAGGTAGAAGAAGCTATCCGGCAATTAGGCTTTCCAAGCCTGTATATTTTCAGACCATCCCTTTTATTAGGTATTAGAGATGAAAAAAGAATTGGAGAAGATATTGCTAAAAAAACATATAAATATCTTGATAAAATATTTATTGGACCTTTCAAAAAATATAAAGGTATCCATGCCAAAGCTGTGGCTGTTTCTATGCTAAGAATGGCAAAATCATCACAAACAGGTACAGTAATTCTGGAATCCGATAAGATCAAGGAAGCATAGAGAGTTTCTTATGAATTGTTTTGAATACTAGAACACATAAAAATCCATAACCAAGCCAAAGAAGCACAATAATCGGATTGGCAAATTCAGGATAAAAATTATAGAACCTATCCCAACCAGCTAAAGCTGGATCGGGGATGTTTCTGAATAATTTCATCAAGGGTAAACCCATTATAAAAGCAATCCTGAATAAGAATACTCGTATATTTCCAAGACTTGTCATAATCCATGTCATAATGAATGGGAATCCCAGGAAGGCTAATCTGGCAAAATCTCCTCCCCCAAGCAATGAAAGGCCAAGATATGTGAGTGATAAAATAGCAATAAACAAATTACCCTTCAGGATATCCTTTTTACTAGTTTTATACCAGACTGCAAGAATAAGCATGGGGCCGAAAGCAGTAAATACTCCGATCAGCCATCTGACGAGTCTAAATGGATTCATGATAGTTTCCCGCGTGTGAAATAAAATAATAATCAAGGAATTTTTACGGTCTTCTAATGGCGGGAAGAAGTAATTGGCCAATTCTTTCGTTACGATACTTAATATTAATGCCAGGGTTAAAATGATAAGATCTCTTGCATTTAATTGACTTTTCCTAAATAAATATATGCCAGCGAGTGTTGATACAATCATTAATCCGATGAAAGATTCCTTTTGTAGTGTAGCGACCGGTGCGAGTAATAATAACCAGAAAAACTGTTTTTTAATTAAAACTAATAATAATAGTGTTTGAAATAGATAGAGATAAACATCTACTGTAATCGGATCAAAAATATTCAGCCGGATGATACCCACCCAATGAACCAATAGCCAGAAAAATCCAGTGAAGATAAACTCTTGAGAAACGCCCAAACTGGTCCATAATAAATATATCGTTATGATTGACAAAATGATACCTATGAAGTTGATTATTAAAAAGCATTTGGTAGGATCTTCAAAAGGTAGCCAGGAAGCCAACCAAGGTACCAAAATCCTGGAATTTACTGGAAAAGGAACTTCATATAGGATTTTCTCTCCTTTAAAAAAATTATATACCTTCAAATATTTATTTGCATCAAACAGGGAGGAATAAGTATGGCTGAGCTGAGGCTGCAATTTCAGATAAAATAAAAAAAGGGCAACGGCAATGATGATCAATAGTAATAATAAATAATGTGTCTTTATTTTGTCAAACATTTGCCTTAACATTGTCAATGGGCATAAAACAAATAAAAAGAATATAAAATAACAATATGATAGCTGTTATTCAAAGGGTTAGTGAGTCATCAGTAAAAATTAATGAAAAGATTAAGACCGGAATAAAAAAAGGTCTTTTGATTTTATTGGGGATTGAAGAAGCAGATGGCAATACTGATATTGAATGGCTTGCCAGAAAGATTATAAATCTAAGGATCTTTGATGATCAGCAAGGTGTGATGAATGAAAGTATTCTCGACCACCAGGGAGACATACTAGTGATTAGTCAGTTCACTTTACACGCGTCAACTAAAAAGGGAAATCGACCATCCTATATCAAAGCGGCCAAACCTGAAATGGCTATCCCGTTGTATAATCAGTTTGTAACTGAACTTGAAGTACTTCTCGGGAAAAAGGTACATACCGGAGAATTTGGAGCTGATATGAAGGTGGCGCTGGTAAATGATGGTCCTGTTACTATAATCATTGATACCAAAGAAAAAAAATAATATGACTATAGATGAAGCTCAAAAAACAGTTGATAAATGGATTAATTCGACAGGAGTACGATATTTTAATGAACTCACCAATATGGCAATGCTAACCGAGGAAGTAGGGGAAGTGGCCAGAATTATCGCTCGAAAATATGGTGAACAAAGTTTTAAAGATACTGATAAAGAAAAAGATCTTTCAGACGAATTGGCAGATGTATTATTTGTAGTGATCTGCCTGGCTAATCAGACCGGTGTAAACCTGACCGATGCGTTGCAGAAAAATCTCGCTAAAAAGACCAAAAGAGATACTAACAGACATAGAAACAATAAAAAGTTGCGAAGTTAAAGTAATATTAATTTACGGAACAGATATAACATGTGGTATGCAATGGTATATTTCCCTGACCTTAATCATCTGGGCTTGAACCTGTTCAGAGAAAAATATGATCCCACATATCAATTTATAAGGGAACATCTTCCTGTATTAATGCCAATACGCGATACCATTAATGAAGAAACATTATGGATGCATCTTTCTTCTATTTTAAATCACTGGTCACCTTTTGATATTCATCTTCAGGGTCTTTTTAAATCCTGGGATCACTGGCTTTTCTTAGGTGTAAAAGAGGGTTACTACCAGATAGTTAAATTGCACGATGAAATATATACCGATAAGTTAAAACCTTATTTACGTGAAGATATACCTTTTAAACCTCATATTGGATTGGGATTGTTTACTTCGGACGAATATACACATTTTGATCCCAGACAGGTTCGCCTGGAGAAAGATAAGTACGACAAAGCATATCAGGAAGCAGAGATCTTGCATCTTGATTTCTGGTGTACCATTGATTCTTTTGATTTAATAATGTTTAATGATTCATTAACGCATCTGATTTTAAAGGAAAAATTTATTTTAACCCACAAGTAAAATGAATATAAAAAATATGAACGCAAAAGTGATGATTATATCGATTTTATTGCTGCTGGGATCTTTTTTAAGTTATTCTCAGCAGGAATACGGAATATTAAAAGTCCAGGGAATGTCCAGCATGCAGGTTAGACCTGATGAAGCGGTAGCTCGATTTTCATTTGAAATTATCCAAATGGACTATGAAAAGACAATTAAGATTCTGGGGGATAAAGCGGATCAGTTGAAAAATACACTGAAGAAAGCGGAATTCAATGAGGAAAATCTGGAAACTGTAATGTTTAATGTGAACATTAACCGAATATATCAGAGAGGACAGCAGAAGGACAGTGGTTATGTAGCCCGGCAAATAATGGAATTAAAATTTCCTTATCAACCTGAGAATATGATTAGACTGATTAACAGTGTATCAGGTACAAATACAGGTCCAGGTATCATGTTTTCCTTTCAACTTTCAGACCAGCAAATGGAAACTGTCAAGATGGAATTAATTACCATGGCAGTAAAAGATGCACGTCAAAAAGCTGAGGTCATAGCCAAATCATCCATGACGTTTATTGATGGGGTAAAAGAGATCGTGTATGGTGGTATTACAGGTCCGGAACCTCAAATGTTAAGGGTTATGGAATCTACGGCTGCCATTGAATCCAATTATGGTGGTTTTAATGTCCAGGATTTGACCATGAAAGAATCCATTGAAATAACCTATCTGATAAAGGCAGGACAATAATATCATTTGGCGTAAATACTATTCGAGTTTATAATTTACAGTCCTTTATTCATCAAAAGTATTGAACATCTGAGATCATGCATATAGTTATAGTAGACTGGTACTCTGAAAAAATCCGTACCCTATGGATTGAGGAAATGCTACTTAACAGTTTTTTCATTACCTTAGCAAGAGATTTTTTTTCAATTGATAATTGATGTCAAAGTCATATATCAAAATATTTTTTTGGTTAGTAATTCCTGTCCTAATAATTGGAACATTTATAATCTACAGGAATATAAGCAATCAGATGATTGTTGGAGAAAATGGTTCCTATGCTGGTTCGGTTAAATGCATTGATTGTCATGAAAAATTCTATCAATTATGGGCACCTTCTCATCATGGTCAGGCCATGCAAACTATTACCCCATCTTTTATCCGGGACCATTTTACTCAACTTAACAGTAAAGAAATACAGGTAGATAGCTCGATTTTCCATGTTGAAATTATTAGAGATAGTTTAATTTATATCGAAAAATACAACGGACAACAGAAAATATATCCTGCCATATATGCTTTGGGAGGGAAAAATGTCTTTTATTTTCTAACCCCCTTCGATAGAGGAAGGTTGCAGGTATTGCCACTCGCCTATGATATTAATCGTGAAGAATGGTATAATAATCCCGAAAGTGCTTTGAGAGGATTTACAAATCAGGAGGATGAAATCCTGCCCTGGAAACATATCGGATTTACTTTCAATACATCCTGTTATAGCTGTCATGTGAGTCAGCTAAAGAATAATTACAACCTGACTTCTAATGTATATCATACTACCTGGAAAGAGGATGGTATCAATTGTGAAACTTGTCATGGACCCAGTTTAGAGCATATAAGAGTGTGTATAGAGGCTGGGGAAGGCAAAGTTCCTGAGGACCTGAAAATTATCAGAGCAAAAATATTTGATCCAGAACAACATAATTCATCGTGTGGATCCTGTCATGCTAAGATGAGACCCATCACTGCTTCATATATACCTGGAGAAAGGTTTTTTGACCATTATGACTTGACCACCCTTGAGAACCCGGATTTTTATCCCGATGGACGTGATCTAGGTGAAAATTATACGTATACAAGCTGGCTTCAAAGTCGATGTGTGATTGAAGGAGATCTTGATTGTATCCATTGCCACACCTCCAGTGGCCGGTATCGATTTGCCAAAGATAATCCATACGATGCATGTATGCCTTGTCATGAAGATAAAATAAACCAGATAGAGGCGCATAGCTTTCATCCTGCAAATAGTGAAATCGTTACATGCGTTTCATGTCACATGCCAATGACAGAGTTTGCCAGGATGCATCGGAGTGACCATTCCATGCGTCCACCCTCTCCACTGGCATCAGAGAAATTCGGATCTCCCAATGCGTGTATTATTTGTCATGATGATAAAAAGAATCAATGGGCACAATCATACCTTGAAAAATGGGGAAAGACAAGGCATCAGCAAAAGATAGTTGACCAGGGGAAATTGGTTCAGGAAGCCCGGGATGAAAATTGGAAAAACATTGATCAGATGTTGGAAATGCTCGATAGCAGGAAATCTGATGAGGTATATACAACATCTATCCTCCGGTTACTCAGAGCAAGCCCGCATGATATAAAATGGCCCTCTATAGTAAACTCAACAAATCATTCTTCTCCCCTGGTAAGATCCGCAGCAGCTACCTGTCTCTCCGATTGGCATACAGAGGAGTCGTTGAAGGAATTATTAAAGTTATGCCGTGATGAATACAGGTTGGTGAGGGTTGCCGCAGCACAATCGTTATCTTACCTGCCTGAGACTTTAATGGAAAATATACATCCTGATGAATATTTTACTGCACTAAATGAATATATACAGTCTATTACTGCAAGGCCTGATGATTGGGCATCTCATGCAAATTTAGGAAACTTCTACTTTAACGAACAGAATTATGATAAAGCGATCAGGCATTATCAATATTCAACAAAAATATTTCCTGAAAATGTAGCTGCCTATGTTAATTGTGGATTTGTATATACATTGAAAGGTAATCTGGACCAGGCTGAATCCGAGTTTAAAAAAGCACTGGCATATGAACCAGAGAATGAGGGAGCTAATTTGAATTATGCTTTATTATTGGGTGAAATGGGCAGAGTGATTGAATCAGAAAATGCGTTTAAAAAAGTAATGCAAATCAATCCAAAATCTGCTGTTGCCGCGTATAATCTAAGTGTGATATCTTCTTCAGAGGATATTAATGAAGCCATCAGATATGCCCAGCTAGCCACAGATAACGATGCGTTGAATCCAAAATATCCGTATACACTTGGTTATTTTTTATTTCAAGCCGGACAATATTCAAAAGCTGAATCTGTTTTGTCACAAATGATCAATAGGTTCAATACCTTCGGTGATGCCTACCTGTTATTGTATGAAATATATTCACGTACCGGTCAATCTCAAAAAGCTTCACAACTGGCGAATAAGGCTGCCAGTAATCCCGCCCTTCCGGAAAGCTATCGAATAAGATTTACACAGTTGCAGAATGGAACCATGCAATAAATTTGTGACCTTAAAGGATTTACTTTCTAGTTTATAATTCTTGATTTCAGATGATCTGGTAATGCAGGAGTAGCACCTTCCTGAGTACAAACAAATGCTGATACATCCACGGCCAGCTGGTGGGCTTCTTTTAGTGGTAATCCATGTAATAATCCTGCTACCATTGCTGCAGTAAATGAATCGCCGGCTCCAACTGTATCAACAACTCTGGTTTCAGGTGTACTAATGAATGATTGATCATTTGAGCTTATCAACCAGCTACCTTGACTACCTTTCGTAAGTGCGAGGTAATCAAGATTAAAGGCTCCCAGGATCTGATTCACAATTTCAAATTCATCACCACTGATACCGAACATTTCAGTAAAAAGTACAATTTCCTCTTCATTGATTTTTAGTACATTAGCCAGTTGCAAAGAATTTTCAATAATTTCCTTATCGTAAAAGTTTTGCCGGATGTTGATGTCAAAAACTTTTATGGCTTTCGCAGACGAAGTTCGAAGAATGTTCTGAATGGTTTTTTTGGTCATTTCCGACCTTTGGGCAAGGGATCCAAAACAAATGGCATCAGCATTTTCAGCAAATGTCTTGGCCTCCCTGGTAGTATTTACAAAATCCCATGCTACATTTTCATGAATAATATAAGTAGGTATACCATTATCAGATAACGTTACGCTAACGGTACCGGTAGGTTTCTCATTTGATTGTATTAAATTGACCAGGTTTGTTCGATTCACAATATCATGTATTTCATCACCTAATGGATCATTACCAACAGCACTGATGATGGCAGATTGAACTCCCAATTGCTTGGCATGAAAGGCGAAATTAGTGGGCGCTCCTCCTAATTTCTTACTATCAGGCAGGACATCCCATAATATTTCGCCAATACCTATTGCAATAAATTCTTTTTTAGTTATCATTGATTTTCTGCTAAATTTATTGTGTCTATTAAGATATTATTAATCTTAATTTAACCAGGGATTATATTACCTTTATATAATTTAGGAACTATATCGTATACGTCTTTTTTAAGACAATAATCAATATCCTTTTTTAATCCCAATTTTAAAAGCCTTTTTACATGAATCGCCTGGGAGAGGAAAAAATACATATTTTGCCTTGCTTTTTTATATAATTCGAAGGCAATTATAGCGGAATCATCTGTGACGAAATGGCTACCGGACAGCATGTTAACAAGTTCACCCGCATAAAGAATATCCTCCATTCCTGGCTTTCCTTCCCAACCTGAGCATAAAATTGCAATATTTTCTTTTTTTGACAATTGTTGATGTAGGGCCTTAATGTTGAGATAGGCACCAAAGTATATTTCTTTACTTGCGGAGGCATATTTGACAGCCCGACTTCCATTGGTTGTAGTAACAGCGATCTTTTTCCCCTTAACAGTTTCCAGTGAATAATCAAAAGGTGAGTTTCCAAGCTCAAAGCCTTCAACTTTCCGTCCATTCCTCTCAGCAGCGGTTAAAAATCCTTTTTTGCCAAGATTCATACATTCCTTTAAAGTAGTTACAGGCCGAATTAGTTTCGCCTCGTTCCCTAAAGCAGTAATCCAGGATGATGTGGCACGTAGTATATCTACCACCACGCATGAGGCATCCTTTAACACTTTCGTATTAGCCAATTCTGGCGTAAGAAAAACCTTTAATTCATACATTAAATTCAGTATTAGCCTTTATAAATGGGCATTTTTACTATCCTTGCTTTCAATTTTTGGTTCCTTATTCCGATGTAGATTTCCGTTTCAGGAGAAATATATTCACTCGCTACATATCCCATGCCAATTCCGATACTCATAGATGGTGACATGGTCCCGGAAGTCACGTTCCCGATTTTCTTTTGCTGAGTATTAAAAATATCATATCCATGCCGGGGAATTCCTCTATCTATCATTTGAAAACCAATCAATTTTCGTTGAACTCCATCTTCTTTCTGCTTTTTTAAAAAATCATCATGAATGAAATCTTTTGTGAATTTTGTAATCCAGCCCAACCCTGCTTCAATGGGGGAAGTGGTATCATCAATATCATTTCCATACAAACAATACCCCATTTCCAATCGTAATGTATCCCTTGCCCCTAAACCAATCGGCTTGATCCCATATTCTTTTCCCTGCTCAATAATTAAATTCCAGGTTGCTTCAGCATACTCATTATAGAGATATAATTCAAAGCCCCCTGCGCCCGTATATCCGGTAGCTGAAAAAATGACTCCATCGGTAATGTTTCCTATATTTCCTTTTTCAAAAGTGTAGTATTTTATGGATTTAAGATCCAGAGAAGTGATTTTCTCTAGTAAATCAACAGATTTTGGTCCCTGTACGGCAAGCAATGTTATATTATCAGATATATTTTCAGTTACTGCATTAAATTTATTATGCTGGTTGATCCATGCCCAGTCTTTTTTTATGTTCGATGCGTTTACAACAAGCATATATTGATCTTCCTTTAAACGATAAATCAGGAGGTCATCAATTATGCCTCCCCGATCATTGGGGAAACATGAATACTGTGCCTGACCAACTGATAATTTTGAGGCGTCATTACTCGTTACATATTGTATCAATTCCAGTGCACCCTTTCCTTCAATGATAAACTCACCCATATGTGATACATCAAAAATCCCAACTCCATTTCTAACTATCCGATGTTCTTCAATTTCAGAACTGTATCTAACAGGCATCTCATACCCTGCAAAAGGTACCATTTTGGCTTCAAGTTCAATATGTTTATGATGTAAGGTGACCCTTTTTAAGTTCATATCAGTAAAAGATTGATGCGAAACAAAAGTAGTCATTCGGCAAAGTTTATTGAGATTTTTCCAGAAAAAATTAAAATAGTAAAGAGATAAAGCGTTTTTGTAAATGAGATATTTTTTTAGTTTTGCCGAATGTTTCTTTATATACTTACGTTTCTGACGAATGATACACCAATTAAATGAATTCCTGACATTACTGGATAATCACATAGGCGGCTCTCAGTGGTTTGCCTTTCTTCTTCTCGGAACAGGTTTATTTTTTACATTATACCTTCGATTCCCACAAATTCGTTTTTTTCGTCATGCCACAAAAATTGTACGGGGTACTTTTGATCGCAGGGGGGATGAAGGAGATACGACTCACTTTCAAGCATTGGCTACAGCTTTATCAGGGACCGTTGGAACTGGAAATATTGCTGGAGTAGCCTATGCGATTTTTCTTGGAGGACCAGCAGCTTTATTCTGGATGCTTGTTACAGCTATGTTTGGAATGACAACCAAATTTGTTGAAGTAACACTTTCACATAAATATCGGGTAAAAACTCAAGATGGTTCAATGGCCGGAGGGCCAATGTTTTATATGAGTCAGCGTTTAACTAATTTCAGACTTCTCAATAAAATAAAACTGGGGAAGTTTGCAAATTGGATGGCTGTAATTTTCGCTTTATGTACTGTATTATCATCATTTGGGACAGGAAACCTGCCTCAGATCAATAGCATTGCAGGATCCATAAAAACCACTTTCAATATTGATTATTGGATAACAGGACTTGTCCTTGCCATATTATTGGGTCTTGTCATCATCGGTGGAATAAAGCGTATAGCCCAGGTTACTTCCAGACTTGTTCCCGGAATGGCCTTAATCTATTTTGCAGGAGCTCTTTTAGTGATATTTTATAATTACGAAAATATTATTCCATCTTTTTTCTCAATTTTTGAAGATATATTTACAGGTACTGCTGCGGTGGGTGGTTTTCTTGGAGCTAATTTTGCATATGCATTTAACAGGGGAGTGAACAGGGGATTGTTTTCCAATGAGGCAGGACAAGGTTCTGCACCCATAGCACATGCCAGCGCACGCGCACATGAACCTGTATCAGAGGGTATGGTGGCTATTTTAGAGCCGTTTATTGATACCATCGTCATTTGTACATTAACTGGCTTAGTTATACTTTCTTCTGGAGCATGGAACCTTAAATATGATAATACATTCCAGGTTGCTGATATGCAAGTACTTGCAGGCCACTATGAAGAATCAAATGAAAACGATAAAGAATCTGTTTTTCGGCATGTATCAGATCAAAAACCTGTACCATTATTTAGTGGAGAATTGATTGTGGACAACGGGAAAATCACAAATCCGGTCACACTTATACATGCACGCTCTTTTTCTGAAGATGTATTAGTTTATAAAAATGGAGAGCTATATAAAGGAATTATTGAGGTAAATAATGGCATGGTCAATGATGAACTTGGAGCAATTAATTTCAGCGGCAAATCATTGATTCATAGTGCACCTTTAACAACTGAGGCTTTTACGAATAGTTTCTTAGGGGATTATGGCAGGTATATCGTATCTATCGGAATTTTATTATTTGCATTTTCTACTGCGATCTCATGGTCTTACTATGGTGACAGAGCCATTACCTTCCTTTTCGGATCAAAATATGTGATTTTCTATCATATTGTTTACGTTATTGGATTTTTTATTGCTTCATTTACTGATACTACAATTATCTGGACATTTTCAGGTATCGCAATTGCCTTAATGACGATACCAAATCTTATTGGCATATTACTTTTGCATCGTGAAATGAAGGATACGGTTGCTGAATATTGGATTGGTTTTAGAGAAGAACATCCTGATATTAAATAGATAAATTATCAATGTATAAGATGAAACTGACATATTCTTTATATTTTATATTATTAACATTTTTAATTTCCTGTCAACCGCAGGAAGATCAATTAATCAATAAAGCAAGGGAATGGTGGTATTATCAGGGAGGACCGGAACGTAATCAATATTCTCTACTTGATCAGATCAATAGAGACAATGTACAACAATTGGAAGTGTCCTGGGCCTATAAGACCGCTGATATTGATTCAAACGACCGCACACAAATACAGTGCAATCCATTGATTATCGAGGGTATACTTTACGGGACCACACCAAAACTTACGTGTTTTGCTCTTGATGCGGCAACAGGGAATGAACGGTGGAAATTCGTTCCTGAAACTTCGGGAAGTTTTAATTTCTCTATGGGTGTAAACCGGGGGTTGACTTATTGGGAAGAAGGAGACGATAAACGTATCTTATATATGGCAGGCCATTTTCTATATGCTTTGGATGCGAAAACAGGTGAACTGAAGCTTTCTTTTGGGGATCAGGGTAAGGTGAATATCAAAATAGGATTGGGAGATGATGCCATGAAACATTACGTAAATGGTACTTCCCCTGGAGTAGTATATAAAGATAAGATCATCCTTGGATGTCGGGTGTCTGAAGATAAAATAGCCGCCCCAGGATATATAAGGGCATATAATGTGAAATCAGGTAAGCAGGAATGGGTGTTTCATACCATTCCGAAACCAGGAGAATATGGTTACTGGACATTTCCTGAAGATGCCTACAATCGGATAGGAGGGGCTAACAACTGGTCCGGAATGAGTTTGGATGAAGAAAACGGGATTGTGTATATCCCCACAGGTTCGGCTTCTTTTGATTTCTATGGGGGGAACCGGTTGGGTCGAAATCTTTTTGCGAATTGTATTCTCGCCCTGAATGCAAATACGGGAAAGCGAGTCTGGCATTATCAGACGGTTCACCATGATCTTTGGGACCGGGATCTTCCGGCCCCACCTAATCTGGTAACAATTGATTATTATGGCAGTAAGGTACTAGCGCTTGCTCAAATTACAAAATCAGGATTTGTATTCTTGTTCAACAGAATCACTGGTGAACCTCTATATCCAATTCAGGAAATTCCTGTTCCGGGTACCGATTTACGTGGGGAACAATCCTGGCCTACGCAGCCGATACCAACAAAACCGGTTCCTTTTGCCAGGCAGTTTATCACAGAGCATGATTTTTCCGATATCGATGCCGATGTTCAAAAAGAAGCTTTGGAAACATACTCCAAGATCAGACAAGGGCAATATTACATACCCCCCAGCGTTGAAGGTACTTTAATTTTTCCCGGATTTGATGGTGGAGGGGAATGGGGAGGTGCTGCAGTTGATGAGGAAACAAATATCATGTATATCAACTCCAATGAAATGCCCTGGATTCATACTATGGTTGATCTGATGCCTGAAGGCGATCAGTTACTTGCTTCAGCAGGCAAATTACTCTACATGCAGCATTGTGCCATTTGTCATAAACCCGATATGAAAGGAGATGGCATTCAATATCCCAACATCGCAGAAAGAAGAAAAAAATATACCAGGCAGGACCTGAAGGTATACATTTCGAAAGGAAGGGGTGTCATGCCAGCCTTTGATTTTTTAAGTGATGACGAAAAAGAAGAACTCTCTACCTATGTCCTGAATCCGGAAGCTTCTGCAAAAAAGGTGTCCAGGAAGAATATCAGCGAGGAACTTAAAGAAGTTCCGTATAGCCATACAGGCTATAATCGTTGGGTTGACGCTAATGGTAATCCAGTGATCAAGCCACCATGGGGACAGTTAGTAGCTCTGGATCTCAATACCGCTGAGTATCTCTGGAAGGTGCCGTTAGGCGAGCTGGATTATTTGACTGAAAAAGGAATTCCTCCCACCGGAACGGAAAACTATGGAGGACCCGTAGTAACAAGGGGTGGACTGGTATTTATTGGTGCCTCCAAAGATGAAAAGTTTAGAGCTTTTGATAAGGATACAGGTGAAATATTATGGGAAGCAAAACTACCATATGGGGGATATGCAACCCCTGCAGTATACGAAGCAGATGGGAAACAATATGTGGTAATTGCCTGTGGTGGAGGAAAAATGGGTACACCAAGCGGTGATGTGTATATGGCTTTCAGTTTGCCATCACAAGAGAAATAACCAGGTTTTGAATCACTCGCATTCTTTTCCCAAAACTAATCAAATAATACTCATAGAACGACTTACGGCTTTATGGGCATTAAGTGAATCAGGCCTAGGAGGAATTCTTCACGCATTACAAATCCCATTGAAAGGGATCCTTGTAAATGGGCTCTCCGTCATATTGATAACACTAATTGCATATTATGCCTTACATAAGTACAGGGATATTATAAAAGCCACGCTGATAGTAATCGTTATCAAGGCTATGGTGAGTCCTCATACTCCACCAACAGCATATATTGCAGTTGCATTCCAGGGTTTAATGGGAGGATTTATTTATGGATATATCAACAATATCAGGGTGGGAGCAATATTTCTGGCCATTATAACATTTCTCGAATCTGCATTACAAAGATTGTTCATGTTAACCATTATATTTGGTAATCCTCTCTGGGAATCAATTAATGTCTTTTTTGACTTTATTTTAAGAGAATTTCATCTTTTACAGGAAAATGAAACATCTGATGCCAGTTTCTGGATCATCGCCTTTTACTTGGTGATCTATCTTCTAGCAGGGGTAATCATTGGATTATTTTCCGGGATGTTTCCTCGAAGATTAGACAGGATTAAGGCCGAGGAAATAGATATTCCGGATTCATACCAGAATTTGCCTGTAGAGCAGTATGAGAAATCAAAACCCTTGTGGAAAAGAAAAAAATATCAGATTTTAACCATACTTACTTTAATAACACTTGTTTTATATCTACTTTCAGCGAAGTATGATATGTCAATTGGCATTTATGTATTTTTCAGAACATTACTGGTCATAGGAATCTGGTATTCCATTATAGCTCCTTTGGTCATGAAATTCATGAGTAAATTCCTTAAACGACAGCAGCGTAAATATGCCATGGAAATAGATAAAGTTCTTTTTTATTTACCAGAGTTAAAATATTTGGCCAGGACAACATGGGAACATACAAATAAATATTCTGGATTTAGAAGAGTTACTTTTTTTTTAGAATTTCTTATTGCCAGGGTATTGTTTCAAGCTGCTCGTGAGGAATAGGTTTAATGTAAAACTGCCATTTGATATTTCACAAAATAAACCTCATTTTTTTTTGAAAAGAGAACCCGAAGGACTGTTTAAAACAACTTTTCATAAATGTCTTTTTACTTTAATCGGCAAAAAAATATATTCTTAACTAACTTCGTTGTATTGCATAAATTTTTTGTCATATGATATTAGAAAATACTTTTCCACTAGCGGAAAGAATTCGACCCACAAGCCTTGATGAGCTTTTGGGCCAGGATCACCTGGTTGGAGATGAAGGTGTATTGAAGAAGACTATTTCCTCAGGTAACGTTCCATCCATGATCCTGTGGGGCCCTCCTGGTACCGGGAAAACTACTATCGCCAATATCATTGCTAATCAGGTAAAACGTCCTTTTAAAACCCTGAGTGCAGTAAATGCTGGTGTTAAGGATGTCAGGGAGGTAATCCAACAGGCACGAAACCGGAGTAAGATCATTTTATTTATAGATGAAATACATAGATTCAATAAAGCACAACAGGATGCTCTACTCGGAGCGGTAGAAAAGGGAATCATTACCCTGATAGGTGCAACCACTGAAAATCCTTCCTTTGAGGTAAATTCCGCTTTACTTTCACGATGTCAGATTTATGTGCTTAATCCCTTAATGGAAAAGGATTTGCTTATTTTATTGGAACGTGCGATTAAAAATGATCCTGCCTATAAGAAAAAAAAAGTAATCATAAAAGAGAAAGATGCATTGTTGAAATTATCCGGAGGAGATGCGCGAAGGTTATTGAATATATTTGAACTGGTCAGTGAATCCTATGAAGGTGAAACCATTACAATTACGGATAAGATTGTAATGGACGTTGCACAACAAAAGGTGGCTGTTTACGATAAAACAGGAGATCAACATTATGATATTATTTCAGCTTTTATTAAATCGATTCGGGGAAGTGATCCAAATGCTGCCGTCTACTGGCTTGCCCGTATGGTGGAAGGAGGGGAAGATGTGAAATTCATCGCCCGGCGCATGGTTATTCTCGCTTCAGAGGATATTGGTAATGCCAATCCAACTGCCCTTGTCCTGGCCACCAATTGTTTCCAGGCAGTGCATATAATCGGTTATCCGGAAGCACGGATTATTTTGGCTCAATGTGCTACCTACCTGGCGAGCTCACCCAAGAGCAATGCATCTTACATGGCGATCAATCAAGCACAACAGATCATTCGAGAAACAGGAGATCTTCCCGTACCTCTACATATCAGGAATGCTCCGACAAAATTGATGAAAGATCGGGGACATGGAAAGGGATATCAATATTCTCATGATTACGAATATAATTTTTCCCAACAGGAATACCTGCCAGATATAATCAGTGGTCAAAAGATGTATGATCCGGGTGATAACCCTAGGGAAGAAGAACTTCGGAAAAGGTTGAAAGCGCTTTGGAAGAATAAATATGGATACTAGGGATGTTGTGATGTGGTGATGTGGTGATGTTGTGATGTAGTGATTTTATCCAAAAACTGGAATTATTTTAACTTTATATTTACAAATCAATTGCTACATGAAAACGAAATACATACGTATACTGATCTTATTGATTATTGTCTCTTGGTATGGTTGTCAATCCAAACAACCCCCGAACATTGTTTTAATAGTTGTGGATGACCTGGGATGGACTGATCTGGGATGTTACGGTAGTACCTTTCATGAAACACCAAATATTGATCGATTAGCATCGGAAGGCATGATGTTCAACAGCGCCTATGCTGCAAATCCGGTTTGTTCGCCGACAAGAGCATCTATTATGACAGGTAAATATCCAACAAGAGTAGGAATTACCGATTGGATCCCTGGACTTGATCCTAAAAACAGAAAATTACTGGGACCGGAAGATTTACATGCTTTACCACTTGAGGAAGTCACAATCGCTGAAGCACTGAAAAAGCATAATTATATGACATTTTTTGCAGGTAAATGGCACCTGGGAAGTGAAGGATTTTATCCTGAGCAACAAGGCTTTGATATCAATATGGGAGGTCATGATAAGGGATCCCCACCTGGTGGTTATTACACCCCATATAATAATCCTAAATTAAGTGATGGGCCAGAAGGGGAATATCTGACAGATCGTCTGACAACTGAATCACTGCAATTCATTCAAAAAAACAGGGAAAAACCTTTTTTCCTGTTTTTATCCTATTACACTGTTCATACACCCATTCAGGCAAATAAACAGTATATATCCAAATTTAAAGAGAAATTGATGGGCATGAACGATAGTATTCCCAGGCAAATCATAGAGCACGATGGATTGACAGTGATCAATCAGGTAAATCCTGATTATGCATCCATGGTTTATGCTTTGGATCAGAATATTGGGCGATTAATGAAAAAGTTGGAAGAATTAGGGTTATCCGATCGTACCATGATCATTTTCACCTCCGACAATGGAGGACTTTCAACACTTCCTCAAAATCGGATGATTGCTCCAACATCTGTTAAACCTTTAAGAGCCGGGAAGGGGTGGTGTTATGAGGGAGGGATACGTGTTCCTCTGATAATTAAGATGCCTGGTGTTGTAACTCCAAGAACATCCACTAATTACCCGGTAGTGAGTTGTGATTTTTACCCGACTATCCTCGAGATGGCTGAGTTGCCGCTTTTACCACAGCAACATGTTGATGGGATTAGTCTTATACCATTACTTACTGGAGAGAAGAGTATTAACAGACATACTATTTTCTGGCATTTTCCGCATTATCATGGTAGCAGCTGGACACCTGGTGCGGCAATAAGAATCAATGAATGGAAGCTCATAGAATTTTATGATTGGGAAAAGGTAGAACTTTATAACCTGAACAATGATCCAAAGGAAGAGCAAAATCTGGCAGTGGATTATCCTGAAAAAGTTGAAGAATTGAAACAAGCATTGCATAACTTGCAGCAAGAAACAGCTGCAAAATTTCCTGTACCCAATCCTGACTACACCCCGAGGTAAAATTAGATTAAAAAGAATTTTAATAACGTTTAAATATCTTCATTTTTTTAATGTGTATAAAATGTAGCCCATTTTAATACTTTGATTTACATGTTGTTTCCTAATTTTTTCTGATATGAAATTGAATTACCTATTTAAGGCGCACGTTCAATTTTGTCAATGTAATGATCGATACTTTGATAGATTTGATTGAATAACCTGTTTCTTTCTTTTTCTGCTGTTACACTGATCAGGGTAGAATTTTTCATCAGGTTAATAAGAAAAGTATTTGTGTCTTTACAGAAAACAGGATCAGTAGTGGAAATAATATTCATTAAATTATGTCCCATATGGACCATATTGAAATCCCCCATTTTGAATAAAACGGTGTTATCTGAGATGATAACTTCATTAAAATATAATTTATAGTTCTGATCGTCACCCCATGGTTCTTTATCAAATAGAAATTTGCATCCTTGTTTAGCTTGTGACTGTACATGTTCAAATATTCGGCGATAATCGGATAGTAGCTCCAGGGCATCTTTTTTATCCTTGAACCTTCCGCTGATGTAATAATATTCTATTTGTCGAAGGGTAATTTTATAAGTTTCCTCACTCCATACTTCAATGCTGGGTATGTGAACATAACTTTCCCAAACTTTTCTGGATACCCCAATCAGCTCTTCTGAAATTTCTTCCGGATTAAAAATTTTATTTTCCAATTCAGGGAAATTATAGATGTTCCGCATCCAGAAAAATAATTTAAAAGCTGCTATTCTAGGCAGGATGAAAAAATAGAATATTGGAACATCTTTTGCACCATAAATTATTTCTTTTAAATCAAAACTTCCCAGGGCCTGCATATTATCAATTATAGAAGTAAAATATTCGCGGTATGTAAATTTTTCAGGGTTGATGGCCCGGTAACTGAACAGTACCGAATTGGAAGTGCTGGTAAAAATCGCATCAAGTGAAATTTCAAATTTTTCGCTAAGCTGTTTTAATTCCTCAATTGATAAATTTGTTTCCCCCCTGATCCTGCGGTATGCGCTATCGGTACTGATATTAAGTTCCTCAGATACAACATCAGCCAGTGAAAGATTTTGAGGAATTTTATTTTTTAATTCATTGAAGAATCTGATTTGAATATTAAATTCATTTTCCACGGATAAAAAATTATAGTTGTATTTACCTCTTTCCCAACTAATTTATAATACTGATTTAAAATGTATTAGATTTAAAAATCAATGATGTGTTGCTCCTCAAATCATCAATCATTATTATAAAAGCATTGACGCACATTAAACTTAATATAATTCCTCTTATTTTAAAAATTGATGCGATGCGTAATTCACATCCTTAAAAATAGAGTATAAAAAAAACTTTTTACTTTTCATTTTTTCTGTTACAATTTCACCCAGAATTTGATAGATATTTTACATTCAAATCTAATTTTAATCATTTCTGGCAATGCTAGTAATTAAGATGAATCATATGATTAAGGATAAATATTGCATTTCTATTGACAATTATTTTAATTGTAAGATTATTTTGCCTGTAGATGGCCGAATACTAAATGATATACTTTAAGTGAGTAATTAGATTATTTTCACGTAATGGAAAATGAAAATAAAAATTTTAAGGTCAATTACATTAGCATAAATAGAACAGTTGAGCTTAATGATAGAAACAGATCCTTACTACAAGTTTCTATAGACAATAAAATTCCACATATGCATGAATGTGGTGGTCATGGATTGTGTACCACTTGCAGGGTACGCGTGATTGATGGGATGCGAGGTTTAAGTCCTCCAACCCAATTTGAAAAGGAATTATCAGCCGGGAGACACTGGGATCCAACAATAAGACTGGCATGTCAGGCAAGAGTCACTGGAGATGTATCCGTGAAACGATTGGTCTGGTCAAATGCCGATGTTACAAATCTTCAGAAAGAAGCTATAAATCGAGATGCAGGTGAAGAAAGATTCCTTGCGATCTTATTTTGTGATATGCGGAATTTTACTGGAATTGCTGAAAAGCATCTTTCTTATGACCTGGCATATATGTTAAACCGTTTCTATACTATTCTTGGTGATCCTATATTAATGAATAATGGGATCATTTATCAATATGTGGGAGATGAGATTACCGGATTATTTGGGACTGAAAAAGGTGATCCAGAAAAGATTTGTTTAGATGCATTAAGGGCAGCTTTTGGGATGTTTCATGCGGTAGATCGATTGAATAGGCTGGAAATGAAAGAATTTGATACAGTAATTAAAGTAGGGATTGGTATACATTTCGGGAAGGCTTTTGTGGGTCATATCGGGCATCCGGAAAATAAGCAGTTCTGTGTATTAGGTGATCCTGTAAACGTGGCCAGCAGGATACAATCACATAATAAATCCTTAAATACACATTTTCTCATATCCGAAGAATTTTTTAATCAATTATCACCGGATTTATTGTCACTGGGAAAAACTGATCGCTTAGTATTAAGAGGTAAAGAAAGAGAGACAAAAGTGTATGAGGTTATAAAGTTTAAAGATCCAGATATCAATTTCATTATTCAGGCGACGATCAATACTATATTACATGATGAAGAAGCATTTGCCAGGAATTTTTATAGTCGTGTATTTCATAAAGATCCCTCACTCAGAGGGTTATTTAAAAAAAATATGATTGAGCAAGGCCGTATGCTAACTCATATGCTTGGTGGTATTGTTTATTCCCTGAGCAGGCCGCATCATTTAAAATTGGGTTTAAAAACTCTGGGGCGACAGCATGAAAATTATGGAGTGAAACCTGAATACTATTCTACTATCAAAGAAGCCCTGGTTGAAACTATCGGGGATCAACTGGGAGAAGACAATACGGAGGAGGTATACAACGCCTGGGAAGCAGCACTTGACATGATAATAGACCTTATGCAAACCAGATAAGCAAACTATCCATTATGAATAATGTTAAGGGGACTACAGATTGATGATTTAATTGTTCTATTTGAAAATTCTTTACGGTAAGACAACCATTTTTTTCAATCGGTGTTTTGATTAAAATACGTCATCATTCACAAAACGATTAAACAACTTTTATAGACGGTTTAGCAACGATTTATTCCCACTCTGCAAATATTATTTTTAAATCTTTAGCATGAACTGGATTTTTATCTTGTTGAACTGAAATTCCAAAACAATGAAAAATGTGATTTTTAATTATTCTTCAACTATTCGATTGACAATTGTTTTCCTTTTCTGGGCAAACCTGTTTTCACAGCATTCCATGGCACAGGATGCCGGCATAGAACAGTACTTAAAGGGATTACCCAATGATCTTGAACTCAATGAGGATGTACCTCAACGATATCATATCGTGACTGATTATTTCAATAAGGATATATTCGGTAACTTCATGAATAAAATGAGGGTAACCGGAGATTATACGCGGGGATTAGATAATGGAATTGTTAAATGGAACAATGTGTTCATTGCAAGTAGTGATGGCCTGGAAAAACCTTTCCCGGAAGGAGAAAAACAGGAATACATGGAAAATTTTACTTATATTCCTTCTGAAAAAATGATGTTGGAATCGTCATATGAAAACTTCCCACAGCAAAATGTACATGTAAAAAACCTGGTTTGGGATATGATGGGAATAGAAGTGTTTGCATGGATGTATTTTGATTCCCTTAAGCTTAATGAATCATTTTCGGCTACTGAATTAAATGAAGTTGTTGAGATGGATGGAATTGGAACATTTGAAAACAAAGATATACGGCTTACATGGACGGGTATATCTTCAATGAATAATGAAATTTGCGCCGTAATAGAATATATCACTATGGATAATCCAATTGATGCCAAATTTGGAGATTTTAAGATGAAAGGAAGAAGTCATTACTGGGGGACCATCTGGGTGTCGCTGGAAGACAAACAAATCGAACATGCAATGTTATTTGAAGACGTAGTTATGGATATGAAACTTCCGGGTCAACCGAATAATCAGTTGATTAATACCACCCGTGAGATTGTTTTTGAAAAACTTAATGAAGAATTTTAAATCATGAAAACCAGAGGAATTATTGATCTTTTCCTCCCCAGAAGGCTGGCTTATCATGTTAAGATCGTTTTGGGGAGTATAATAATTGGTGTATTCTTTGTATTTTTTAGAGAAGGGAGGTTTATATTATTTGGAGAAGGGATGTTATGGGATTCCGGATCAATCCATCTAATATTGTTGATGATCATTCAGCTTGAATTATTCCTCTGGTTGGGGACAAAATTTTTTAGTTATAAACCTCCTACTTCTCCAAAACAATTTGTAAAAAAGGCGCTAATCCGGTTGGTTATATTTTTTGCCGTTGCATTCCTTCTTTCAGTAATAATTTTTTCCACGTATATGTTTTTCATTTACCTGATTACTGGATTTGACTTACGCCAATTGATTCCTAATATCCTTCAGATGGATATAAAAGGATTTTTAATCGGTGCCGGATCTGGATATATTTTGGGATCATTGATATTTTTTTACTTTCAGTGGACCGATGCCTTAAAAAGAGAGCAACGCTTACGTGAAGAACAATTGATCTTTCAGTATGAAACCTTGAAGAGCCAGGTTAATCCACATTTCCTGTTTAACAGCCTGAACACCTTGTCCTCGCTGGTTTACCGGGATCCGGTTCTATCTGATGAATTTATTGGCAAATTATCATCAATTTATCGGTATATCCTCGAAAATGTTGATACTGAACTGGTCAGCCTTTCCAGCGAAATTGAATTTGTAAGAAAATATTTTGAACTCCAGCAGGTCCGGGATAATGGCAAGATTGATCTGCAGATTAATATAGGGAATCCTGAAAGCTACAAAATCCTGCCAATATCCCTTCAGTTGTTGATGGAAAATGCTTTTAAACATAATGCTGCCACCAGGGAACAACCATTGAAAATGGAGATTTCCCTTATTGATAATGATCAAATGATTGAATTCAGGAATAATTATCAGCCTAAACTTCAAATGGAAGGATCTTCCGGGATCGGTTTAAAAAACCTGGGGGAAAGAATGAAATTGACAGTACACCGGGAATTGGAAATTCAAAAATCTGACGAAATATTTTTAGTAAGAGTACCCATAAAACATATTGAAGATGAAAGTTCTCATCATTGAGGATGAACACCTTGCCGCTGAGAAATTAAAACAGCTGCTGAATAAAATCGATGGATCAATCCATGTAGTTGATATGCTGGAAACGGTGCAGGCTTCGATCAACTGGATGTCAAACAATCCACCCCCAGATCTAATATTCATGGACATCCAGCTGGATGATGGTGTTTGTTTTGAGATTTTTGAATCGGTCAATATAACAACTCCGGTTATATTCACTACAGCATATGATCAGTATGCGATAAAAGCCTTTAAGGTGAATAGCGTGGATTATCTTCTGAAGCCCATCAACTATGAAGATCTATCGGCAGCACTAAATAAATTCAATCAATTGTTTATAGGATCGGACAAGCAGAAAGAAAAAATCAATCTTTTATATGATCAGTTGGTAAAGAAAGATTATAAAGCAAGATTCTTTGTAAAGATTGGTACCCATTTTCATTCGATAACAACTCGCGATATTGCCTGTTTTTATATCCGGGAACGAAGTACTTTTATCAAGTCACTGGTAGGGAAAAATTATGATATCGACTATTCGCTTGAACAAGTACAGAATATGGTTGATCCGGACAAGTTTTTCAGGATTAATAGAAACTATATCATCAACCTTGATTCAATTTCCGATATCATAAGTTATTCAACACATCGACTGAAAGTAACACTCAAAAACTTCGAACACCTGGACGACCTGATTGTCAGCCGGGATAAGACCACAGAATTCAAACAGTGGTTGGATCGGTAAGCCTTAATCTATTAATTATTGACTTAACCCGAATTATTCATAAACTTCATTCTTAATTAATGTAAGATATTTTATTAATAATTGATATTCAATTAGATATGTTATCGGGTTAACCTTCGTCCTGATAAAAGTTGTCAAGTTCTCAAAATCTGAATACTTTTTTTTCGGGACGGCCAGTTGGGCACCTGCCTGCGTGCTGTCGCCATGCGTCTGCGCCGTAGTCGGCTACGACGTAGGAGCAAGGCTGTGGCCGCCGGAGACCGGCAGGCAGGAAAAATTTATAAATTTTTTGGGTTAAAGTAAATCTGAAATTGGCGACATAACATCCGTTATTAAAATCATATTTAATGATGAAAAAGGAGATCTGATCCAACAGGATGTCTTATAATTCCATTGTTATGATAAAAAATAAACATAATGGTCAATACATGTTATATTGGTATTTAACAAGGCCATCTTTTAATTGAAGAAAATGAAATCTATCACATTTTATGAAGATGTTGGTGGGCAGCCGGACAGGCATCATAGATTTGTCTCTTCACCTGTTTGGGATCGGTAATAATATCATAGAACTTGTCGTAGAATTTCAGAGTAGATTTTTTCACATTTTCACTTAAATAGGGGCAATTCCGGTACAAGTTATATATATCTTCTTTACGATCAATAAAGAGCTGGATTGTTTTTTCGTATTCTCCTGGTTTACGGCAGAAACCTCTGAATAATCGCTGCCTGACAGAACTGAGAGGCAGATTTGGAGGTGGTGCTGCATAAGATGTATTGATTACTCCGCAAAAATCAAAATCATAGGGGATGGGAATCGGTTGACTTGAATCAATCGTAATTAATTTCACATTATGCATCATCGGTTTGCCGATATTCCAATCCACATTACTTATTAAATACTGAAAAAGAGTAAATCTGTCAAGCGATGGGTGATCGCACAAATCATGAACGGTTAATAGCCTGTCAGTCTCCTCTCCACCAAAACGCTTCGCCAGGTCATCGATATCTTCAATCAGGAAACCGTAATTGGTGGCCCTCACTTTATCTTTTCCCATTTCTTTATATGTGATATGGGTGAGTCGTACCCGAAAACTGGTATCTGTTATAATATTAAACATTTTATAAATCAGATATTCGTGACATACATACTCCTGATAACGATCCATATTATTGCAATAGGTCACTAGTTTCAATGTATTCTGTCCTTCAAATACCGTTCCTTTTACTTCATTCTTTTTAAAATTCAACAAAAGTGGTGGAAATTCACATAAAGAAAGTCTTCTGGAATATCCCCTGGCCCTTACCTTTATCGTAAATGTTTCATTACTCCCATTTGCATCTGAGAGTATTAACTGAGCTGAATCATACACAGGCATTTCCGCATCTTTATTGGCGACTAGTGACTTAAAATCGGCTTCAATGGTCAGTTCCAAAGGGTCGTCAGAAGAGAAAAGAGGAGCGATAGCAGTACCTATACCCGTATTTTCTGATGATTGAGCATAAAGATATAGCTGTGTCGGAGTTACCAATAAATAAAAGACAAAAGAGCAGATCCTGATTATTGAGATCAACGCAATATTAATATTTCTATTTCTTACGATTGGATTTGCTTGATGATGGGATCTTTTGACAGGCATTTTTTTGGAATTATTGAAACAATTTAAAAAATAAATTAGTCAAAGTAAAGTTCTTGTTTAACAAAGATCAAACAAATTTAAAAAGGTGGTTATATCCTTAATACCCAGGCATTCTATCTGGAAAAAGTTCGACATTGATATTTTTTTTTCATGTAAATATGATTGATGGTTTCCAGGGCAAATTATAACTTCATTAGATCGAACAAAACCTGATAACCTTATTTTGAATTTTATTACGGTCTATATCCAACTGATAATAAAAACACATCTTTTATAGTAAATTCAAATTTCTTATCTTGGAATTCACTTAATCCTTATCGCATGAGATCACGATTCCGTTTTATATTATCATTTTTATTGACATATTACACCATCAATGGATGTGCTCAGTTTTCCGAACCAATACTTATTGAACCCTGTATGTCCTGTGATGCATTGAAGGGACTAAGATTACCGGATGTCACACTTCTTGAGACGGAAATAGTACCGAACACGTCCAACGATAAAAAATCGTATTGCCGTGTGCTGGGTATTATTGGAAAAGAAATCAATTTTGAACTCTTATTGCCCGATAGATGGAATGGACGTTTTGTCATGGGTGGGGGCGGTGGCTTTGTCGGGAATATCCAGAACATGGAAAGGAGGAGGATAGAGGATGGATTCGCTACGGCAGGTACAGATACCGGACATCAGGGGCCGGGTATTAAAGCGGATTGGGCATATAACAACCTTGAACGACAGGTAAACTTTGGTCATGCGGCAGTTCACCGGACGGCTGAAGTTTCCCAAGTGATACAATATCACTATTACGGATCTGAACCGGAATATTCTTATTTTATAGGTTGTTCTCGTGGTGGTGGACAAGCCATGATGGAAGCCCAACGATATCCAGGGGATTTTGACGGGATTGTGGCAGGTGCCCCGGCATTCACCTGGTCGGCTGTTGGTGCGGAATTCATACAGAATATGCAGTATCTTTTCTCTGAATCCAATCGGCTCGATCAACCGGTTGTCACGAAAGCAAATCTGAAACTACTACAACAGTTAATTCTCGATCAGTGTGATGTTCTCGACGGAGTGAAGGATGGTATTATGAATGATCCCAGGGATTGTCCTTTCAATCTGGATAATCTTCCATCATGCCCGGAGGATACGTTTTCCGATGACTGCTTCACGGAGACACAAATCGAGGCAATCCGTGCAATATATGCAGGCGTTTCGAACCGGAAAGGGGAGATTTACCCTGGTTTCCCTTTTGGCGGAGAGGATGAGCTATGGGGATGGCATAACTGGATCGTTGGTCCCAATCAGGGCACAATGAATCTGCAATTTCCAAATCTTCAATATGGATTCGGTACGGAAATGTATAAATATCTGGTATTCAATGACCCGGAATGGAATTATCTAACCTATGATTTTTCAAATTTCGAAGAGGATACCCGGCTGGCCTCGTCCAATCTGAATGCGACCAGTACGGATTATTCAGAATTTAACAAACAAGGAGGAAAGATGATCATTTTCCATGGATGGTCTGATGCTGCCCTATCAGCCTTATCAACAATTCAACACTATGAAGCTGTGGTGAATGCGGACCCTGAAGCATCAGACTATCTCAGGCTTTTTCTTTTACCTGGAGTTTTACATTGTGCGGGAGGACCAGGTCCCGACCAGGTCGACTGGCTGCAACTCATAATGGATTGGATTGAAAATGATCAGGCTCCCGAACGGGTGGTGATGTCGAAGATCACTGATGTAGACACGGTTATGACACGACCGGTATTTCCATATCCCAGGAAAGCTGTTTATGATGGTGTGGGCAATTCGAATCTGGAAAGCAGTTTTAAATAGGGAAAAGGGAAGATCGGGAGAAGAGTAGATATGGGAATGTGGAAATTGGATTATTAGCTCAAGACTCATGGCTGAAAACTCAAAGATCGAAGGTTGGAATAACGGGAATCAATGAAACAGGAAATCTTGTAACCCTATTTCAGGACTGAATAATAAATGTAAATTAATACCAGGATTAAATGTTGAATCCGTCCCAACGGGATGCCTAAGGGCATAAACAAATTTTAGGACGAGACACCCAACAACCTAATAATCCAATAACTTAGTAACTTAATAACTTTCATTTAATGCTGCTCTACTTAGTTATCAATCATTATGGTATGACGATTAATAACATGGTGGGCGATTTTGTAAAATAGAACTAAAAATAGAGTGTATCTGTTATATCTATAAAAATCCTTATCTTTCAAAATAATATGAAAAAATCTATTAAGGTAGTTCATTGGTTACCTCGAATTATCTGCATTTTCGCTATTCTTTTTGTCAGTTTATTTGCTGCCGATGCTTTTTCACCTGATCTTACCATCTGGCAGCAACTTGGCGCTTTTATAATGCATCTTATTCCATCCTTTGTTTTGCTCGCTTTTCTTATTATAGCATGGAAATGGGAATATATTGGTGGTATTATTTTTACGATAATTGGACTGGGCTTCAGTCCGGTGGTTTTTGTAATGAATTATAGAATGAACCATTCTATCTGGATGAGCCTTGGAATTATATTGTCCATTACAATACCATTCGTTATAGTCGGGATTCTTTTCATTGTGAGTCATAAACTTAAAAAAAAGAATCTTACCGTTGCATCGCTAAATAAATAGCTTAAATGCCGACGACCAAAAAAGAAATGTATTAATTAATCCAATATACCTTTTATAATTCAGTAAATAAGGGGTTACTTAATCGAGATATTTTAATTAAAATTACATCAATGGAATATATAATTAAAAATATAACCTGTTCACTTCTTTTATCATCATTAATACTGTTTTCGTGCACCCCCGAGAGTTCTTTTGATTTTCAATTGCCTCCTGAAAAAATCCGTTATCTCAAATATGTTTACGAGGATGATAATCTGGTTAAATCCTTTGAATATGAAGGTGACCGGTTGATTAAATATATGGCCTACTCAGATAATGACGTTTCCAGCATCCAATTTATTTACTCAGAAAATGGACTGGTTGATTCTGCATATATGGTAGAAAAAAAGATCAAGAGAGATCTTGTTTTTCTTTATCAGGATTCACTGGTAAGTGAGTTAAAAGTCTGGATGAACAATCAATTACGCTACAGGATAGTATTTGACAGAGATAGAATTGGAAGGATTATTCGTATGAGCTGGATTAATTCAAATTATGGATTTGTTAGAGATGATTATTTCGTATGGGATGGCTATAATATTACCAGACAAGAAAGCAAATCCTATAACGGATTTGATAATCCAACCGATTTGTATGAATTTTCAAATTATGATCAACTCTGGAATCCATACAATACAGTATTTAAAAAAGTCGGATTTAATTTATTGAATTTCAAACCACTGCCATTGTCTGAAAACAACTGGGTGGAAATGGTTTATTATAAAAAGGGTGATTATGGAAATAAAGTAACATGTATCAATAAATTCTCCTATAGCGGAAGATACCCATACGTTAATGAATTTATTGTCCAGGATGAAAACAATCGTCATCAAATTTATGTGGAATATAATTATAAAAACACATTACATTGATTGTCAGATTGAAGTAACCGATCAAATTCCCGCATCTGTTTAAGACATTGATATATGCCCGATCAGTTCATTTTGTTTTCCACATTTCCAATCTTTGACTAGATTAGACCAATTGAGTTAGTGGAAAGATTAACTAATGTAATAGTTCGAGAGTTACCAGATAGGCAGCATGATCTGATGCTATGGAATCTTGAATGACATCTGTTTTAAGGATTTTCCATTTATTTTTTGGATAAAACATTACATAGTCGATTTTTATTAAGGGATTATTTGACGGAAATGTAGGTTCTGGATTCTTTTTATCGTAAGAAGCAGACCACACCTCCTCTAAGATATTAATAGGATTACTCCCTGGTTTTGCGTTTAAATCTCCTGCTAAAATGGTCGGGTATTTATTTGAAGAAAACTCCTCATTTATTTTTTTTGCTTGAGCTACTCTGTCTTTTTCGTCTTTCAAATGATCCAGATGGGTTCCAATAAAAGCTATTGTATCTCCTGATGATAACACTGTAATTATTTCCAAAGCAGCTCTGGGCTCATTTCCGGGAGTAAAAGGCAGTGCAATATTCCTGGTTCGTAAAAATGTATATTTTGACAATACTCCTTCACCATATTCTCCACAATCCCAATACATGGCCCTGCCGAAAATAGGAGCCATTTTCGTTCTCCATCCCAGTTCTGTTACTAAATCATACTTTTTGGCTCTGTTTGTTTTATAGTCAACCTCCTGCATTGCCACAAAATCTGGATCAGCATCTATTATTACTTTGGCTATTTTTTCTAAATCGAAATCACCTTTGGTAGTTGCTCCATGAAGAATGTTAAATGAGAGTACTTTTACAATTTTACTGCTATCAACTGAAATTTGAGACCATGCTATATGACAGGTGAATATTATGGCCAGGACAATAGTAATTTTTAGTTTCATATTAATAATGTTACTTAAAACTTCTAAGCAGTGATTTCAAAATGTGTTATAAGCTGTTTATAAAGTTATTAAAATTCCTATATTCCCTTCCATTAAGTAGGGATAATAAAACATTATTATTGCTTCAAAAGATTAAATGTAAGATAAGATGGTTTGGTAACTATAAGTTACTTGGAATCTTATAAGATTCGCCAGGATACATTTGTAAAACACCCACCGTTTGTAATTAAGGAGACGTATTATTTGTTTAAAACTTCAAACTTAACTAATAATTCCCTGCCGGCATCATCAATTAGATTTAAGGTATGATTTCCTGACTTTGGATATACGCCTATCTGATGATTGTTTTTTGTGGATCCTATATATTGATCATCAAGGTGCCAAAAAATATTACTATCGGGATTTCTATGCGCTGCTTGAAAAATAACCTTCCCTTGTTTACCATCTATTTCTATAGGTACATAAACTCTTGTAAACCTAAGTGGGTAGATCATTTCCATTGCATCTTTATCCTCATTATTACATAAGTCCAGGAATTCAGGCGGATCTTCATAATCACTGGTATACTTTTTAAAATACCAGCCCTGTGCTGGTGGAAGGATAAACCAGGAAACAGAATGCATGTCCTTTACCGGATAACAGCTCGAATTTACCTGCCAATGATTATTTTTATCGAGGTGAATAATCCGATGAAAGGTGCATATTCCTGTATTCAGTACGCTTTTACTTAATAATTTTAATTCTGTATCCGGACAATTTCCGTTTGCCTTTAAACCACTTTGCCTGCATAATTTTACAACTTTCATTTCATTCACCGGTTGCGGAAATTCTCCATCACCATCAAGCAGTTTAAAAATGCTGAACATCAATGGAGAAGCGGCAGTAATCCCGGTCAGGTCAGGTCTTCCTTCTCCATCGGCATTACCCAACCAGACCCCGACAACATATTTTGAATTTATGCCGATTGCCCATGCATCTTTATGACCGTAACTTGTACCTGTTTTCCAGGCAATTTTTATACTTGATCTGAAACGTTCCCACTTAGATGACTCTTCCGGTCGGCGAAGTTCCTGCATTGTTTTTAATGTATGCCAGATAGCGCCGGCACTGATTATGCCGTTTTTTTCATTCACATAAGGAGATACGTAGTTGTCCTTCTTTAAGTAAGTATTGGCTCTATAATCATCAATATTATATTTATTTTCTCCAATTGCATCCTGGTATCTAAATAAAGTTCTTGCCATTCCGGCATACAATCCTGTGATCTCCCAGAGTGTAATCTCAGCGCCACCTAATATCAGGGTTAGTCCATAATGTCCGGCAGTTTTATCAAAACTTGTACATCCCATCTTTTTTAGCTGGGAATGCATCTTTTCATAGCCATAATTTTTCAGGAGAAATACAAAGGGAACATTGAGCGAGTTTATCAAAGCCTGATTCGCATAAACAGCCCCTTTGAATTTTTTATCGAAGTTCTGTGGAGCAAATCCCTGAAAATACATTGGTATATCAGGAAGCAGTTGGTGTGGTGCCAGTAGTCCCTCATCAATCGACATGGCGTATAACAATGGTTTTAACAAACTTCCTGGACTTCTTTTACTGGTAATAATATCCACTGCCTGGCCATGCTCTCCCTGGTTTTTTTCTGCTACATTTCCCACATATGCCTTCACTTCTCCACTTTTAATATCGACAACAATGGCAGCAGCGTTATGAATTTCTTTGTATTTATATTTTTCATGGTAATCATCAATTATCTGATTTACAGTTTTCTGCAACTGAAAATTTAACGTGGTTTCAAACTGCCGCCCTTCCGGTTGTTCTTTGATTATCCTATCAAGGAGATGGGGAGCATGATTGGGTAAAGGCATTGGTTTGCTTGGAACCGGTTCGTCCAAAGCAATTTTTAATTCAAGTTCCTCTATCCAACCCATATGGTGAATATTTTTCAGCAGCCGGTCGCGTTTTTCAGCGAGTCTAGGATCATTATTTCCTGGGAATAGTAATCCTGGGGAATTGGGCAAAACCGTTAAAGCGGTTATTTCAGACCATGAAAGATCAAATGGTGAGCGTCCGTAATATCGCCATGAAGCTGCCTTGATTCCAACTACATTTCCACCGAAAGGTGCATGGCTGGCATACAATTTCAGAATTTCATCTTTTGAGTATTTCATTTCCAATCGGACGGCCAGCCATATTTCCACTAATTTCTGGTACACCGTTCTCTCTTTATTGCCGCGGGCCATTCTGGCCAATTGCATTGTGATTGTACTGCCGCCACTTATAATTTTACCTGATGTAATATTCTGGTAGAATGCATGGATTAACGAAAAAGGATTTACACCAGGATGATATATAAAATATTTATCTTCAAGCTGGATGAGACATCTGACATATTTGTCCGGGAGACTGTCGGACGGAGGGAATCTCCATTGGCCATCCTGTGCAATCCTGGCTCCCAATAATTCTCCCTTACGACTTAAAAGTACTGTTGAATAAGGTTTATCGAACAACGGATCAGAGAGAGGGAAAAATATCCAAATTCCAACAGTTAAAATTATAAATACGATAATTATATAACGTATTGAAAGTTTCATTCTTCTTTTACTATTACTCTGAAGATATTGCGATCCACCTGCCTGTAGAATTGGCTGCAATGCTATTATCATACATGGCCTCAACATATACGGCAGGTAAATAGAATTTACCCTGGTAGCTTGCATTCAGTAATATTCTGAATGTTGCTGTACTATTTTTCTTAAGATCAAAATATGTCATGACCCGGTCATCCCGGATATCCTGGTATTCTGGAGTATTCTGCTGATAGTATAAATCAAGATCATCCAGACGCGTATTGATTATCTCCCAACCTGAAGGGAAAATCTGGGTAATTGCTATTTCTTCATAATCGCCTCGGAAACCAGGATTTTTTACCGTCACTTCAGCAACAAAATCTGTTCCCTGGGAGATATTCTCGACATTGACAATATTACCACGCATATCTTTATATTCAACTTTCATCTCAATATTGCTTTCATTTTTAACTTCCACTCCTTCTAATGGAACTCCTGTTCGTATTACCCTGATAAATAGCGGATTCTGACCATTATTTACTATTTGAAGGTCAGCTTTTTTATCTGGCTCGATCAATGTGACCTGGCTAAGATATTTTTCACTATCAATTCTCAACTTTTTGCCTGCTACTGATATTTGCACATTGATATCTTCACCCATAGGGAATTGTTTCACAAATTCTGCTATACCAATTAAACAAAAAGCAGTGGATTGGGTACTCATCCATCGGTTACCATTACTCATTATTTCAGAAATCTGACGAATCATTTCAAAGGCATCAGTTTGTTTATTTAATCTTACCAATGTTTCCAGAATTATTGCCTGATCCCGTTGGGTAGATCCATATGTACCACCCAACTCCCTGTAATTGTCAACATTAGTTGATAAGCCATTAATTAGATCAATTGAAACCTGGTCGTAACCTGCGATTGCATAAGCGGATGCCAGAGACCATTTAGCTCTGTTACTTATGTTTCTATTTTCTCTAAGTCTGTTCATTGCTCCCAGTGCTGGATTTCCTGATAATGAAAGTGTATAAAGACGGTAGGTTTGGGTCAGAAAATCATTAAAATTGCTCTTATTCCACACGTTGGCTTGTTCCTGCTGAAAGGTAATCCAGCTTGAAATTATATCTTCAGGAACCATATATCCCTGATTCCTGGCCTCAATTAAAAAATGACCAGCGTAATTAGTCCCCCAGTAGTTTGCCTCGCTATTACCAGGCCAGAAAGAAAACGCTCCGGAAGGAAGTTGAAAAGAACGTAATCTTTCAATAGCAGCATTGATATTCTTCTGAATATCATCCGCTCTTTTTTCATCCAATGTGATGAGGTCATCAAGATATAATTGAGCAAATACCGATGAAACGGTTTGTTCTATGCAACCATGAGGATAATTAATGAGATACTTCAACCGTTGTTCCAGATTCAGGGGTGGTAAGCTGGAAAGTTCAACTACTCCCTCATTCGTGCCGAGTAATCCCATTGGTACATATGCCAAACTCCAATTTTGTCCTCCTTCGAGGATGCCCTCGTGAACCTGATTTATTTCAGGATTACTGGGCCTAATCTGTATTTCAACATCATAAGTAGCACTTAGATTCCCTGAACTTGCCGTAACTTTCACCTTGCCAACGCCAAGATCAGGTGAGGCTTTTAAATCAAAGTAACTTAACTGATCTTCAGAATCAATGAATGTTAATGATTTTTCACTAGTTCCAGAAAGTCGCAATTTACCGGAGGTTTCAACTTTCAATTTTACATTCCTGATATTATCATCCATTCTAAATACATTGACCGGCAGTTTAATATCTTCTAATGGGCCTGCAACTCTGGGTAAAGTTGCCAGGATCATTAGTGGTTGCTTAACGGGCACAGTCTTTTCGGAATTTCCATATTTTCTATTATACCCGGCTACTACCATCGTACGCACGCTTCCGATGTACTGTGGCATAATAAAACTATGTTTGGATTTTTCTCCCGGCTTCAGGAAAAATGGCCCTTTGAATATAATAACTGGTTTGAATCTGTTGGCTTCTTTTTCGTCAGGGCCTTCAATCTCTTCATCACCTCCAATAGATAATAAGCGTTCAATCTGGCCGCCATATGATCCTATCACATCATCGAAGACATCCCAGGTCTTAACGCCAAGAGCTTCCCTTGCAAAAAAACTTTTATGAGGCTCCGGTGTTTTAAATTTCGTGAGATCAAGCAATCCATCTTCCACAACAGCTATCGTATACGCCATTGGCTTACCATTCGCTTCATTGATAGTAACAGAAAATTTTTTCTCCGGGCTTAATTCATCCGGCATATTAATTACAGGATTTAATACGGTTTCAGGATCAGTTACTTCAATTGCCTTTACTCCATACATCCGAATTGGAAGATCATTAACCGTCTGGGCATGTGGTTGCAGCATTGTAATATGTACATATATATTTGGCGACATAGAAGAAGTGGCATCAAATTCTATTTGTGTATTCTCAGCTTCAGTTTCAGCCCAATATGTATCTAGAATTTTACTTCCAGTCTCAAGGCTTACCAATATCCTACCCCCTTCACTACTTGGAACATTTACCCGAATATTCTCTCCTACTTTTACCTGTTCAGATTCAACAGAAAAATCTAACATCGTTACTCCACCAAGATCTCCTCTTTTCTGTTTTCCGGCCCACCCAGGCCAATCAATATAGAATATTTTACCTGAGGAGTGCCTTGACACAGGATCTGTCACTTTAAGGAAATATCTGCCCCATTCCGGATAATCGATACGAAGTTTATATATACCTTCTCCATCTTTTGTTGCAACCTTTCCACTTTTAATTAGTTCACTATAATAACTACTGGTATAATTACTCGCATTTTCCCATGTATTGTCCCACCACCACCGCCATCGTAGCTTATAAATTTCTACATTAAGCGAACTTTTTGATATAGGACTACCTTCTGAATTGACAGTTACTACTCTCACATTATGATCTTTATCGGTAACAAGCATTCCTCTCTGATCACCCTCGGGGATTTGAATACCTACAAAACTGGAATATGGCACACATGGGATAGTTGTTTTATCAATGCTGAAATCTCCACCTTCTTCAAATACTTTACCTCTGAATATAGCATTTAACATACCTGGTGGATTTTCGTCAATTCTTATTTTAAATGATAACCGGGCAAATCCTTCATCATTCAGTCTTCCTTCAAATATGGTTTTAGCTTCAGGGTAGTATTCTTTTGATGGATCATCAAATGTTGCATTTTCATACCCTTTAAATGTTGTTTTTATCGGTACAAAAAGTACTTCGTAAGTAGCTTTTAAACCACGGGCTACCGCTCCATGTAACCATCTTACATTAAGATTCCCATATTGTGTTTGATTTGTAAGTAATCTTACATTATCAAAGTTTAGACTTATTTTTAAACGGTTGGGTTTTACAGTTTCAATTTTTAGCTGTTTATTAAATACTGCACCGCCAACTTTAATTATTGCCTGCCAATTACCTGTTGGAGCATCATTTGGGGTAGTAACCTGATAGGTATACAGATTATTAACAGATGCAGTTTGAACTGTGCGGGAAAAAAGTTGTCCCAAAGGATTATACAGTTCTAAGATTACAGGATGGCTATCTGGCAGTCTGTCCTGAATATCCTCGAGAATAAATGATAAGTGGAGTGTATCTCCAGGGCGCCATACTCCCCGTTCTCCATAAATAAATCCTTTTATCGATTTTTGAATTTTTGAGCCGGATATATTAAAATTACTCAGCGAAAGTGAAGTACCATCGTCAATTCTTAGATATCCATACTGTTCATCTTTACGCGCTACAAGAACAAAAGGTCTCCCTTCAAATTCTATTTCAATTTTACCATCCCCGTCAGTTTCGCCTGATCCGGTTAATTGTTGCTGAAAATCATACACTTCTATCCTTGTTCCAGCTATCGGTTTTGTTGTTATCAGGTCAGTTACAAATACGTAAACATTTCCCTGGTCCGCTTTTTTTGCCAATATACCTAAGTTTGAACTGAAAATAATTTTTTTCGCTAATCTATCACTCGTATAATACGCTTTATGGCATGGATTATCCCGGTTTTCCCAATCATAGTAATAGTAATCATCATACGTATCCCAGTTGGTACTTTCTTCAAATTCCCAATCATCCGATATTTCCGTTGTTATGTCGTTATCACTGTCTACACAGAAATACAATGAATATGATTTTCGGAAGTTCAATCTAACCTGGTAGAAGGCTCCCTTTTCAACGCTCACATGATCAGATATATCAATTGTAAAACGGTTCCAGTTGTTAAGATCAATAACGCCGGTAGTATTTAATGGAATGGTCTTCCTGACTATTGGCCGCCCCACTCTTCTTAATTCATAATCTCTGCCTGGAGAATTCGTTTGAAGATATTGCAATACATTATTCTCAAATATCCTCACAATTGTTAAATCCACTGCACTCAGACTTACAGCCTCGAATGGAACTATCAAACCTTCCGAAGTTGGCATTATCACTCCGGAATTGGTAGCCATTTTAACTTCAGGTTTTAACTGAGAAAACTGCAGGTCAGTGATATGATCGCTATTTAATGAATGACCAGCCACATTTTTTATAGATTTATCAATGGTAAGTTGCACACTGCCCGTTAACCGGCTTGTTGGATATATTTTCAGCTCATTTAATTCTACTATAACTCTTGGATTGGTCCCCTGCGAAAGACGGACAATTCCTCTTAAATTCTGTTTATCATCTATCGGATCAGAAAATAGTACCGAAATATAATTTTCATCCGATCTGACAAGCTTGACCATGGTCACAGTATAATCACTCAGAGAAGGGACTTCGAATTCTGTATCACCTTTTTTATCTACCTGAATGGATTTTCCATCCCAGCTTATTTTTACATTTCCTTTTTTTTCTTTGCGAATAACATTATCAATAGTGAAATTATGCCGGTTCTGTCCTACACCATGTTCAAATAAAATTTGAAGTGTATTCCTATCCTGTTCTGCCGTAATAATTTGTTCAGCCTCTTCATTACTGATTATATCGGCTGTTTGTAAAATACCTGTTATTTTAACTATTTCTAAATTTTTGGCATCATACAATGATAATCCTTCAATTACCACCTCAAAATTTTGCGGGATACAGCTGAATGTAAATCGGAATTCTTCCTTCTCAACTGGAGTTTCGAGAATTTTACCAAGAGAAAATGTTGCATTATAATTCTGGCCACTTTTTAACTTTTCATTAGGTTTAAAAACGGCTGTTCGATTGTCTTCCCAATAAGCTTCTCCCTTAATAGAGGGCACAAAGCTGAACAAGTCAATTATAATTTCCTTGCCGGGTTCAGCAGTTTCAATTGTTTTTGCCAGTTTAACTTTTATTTCGGACTGAGAAGAAATAAATCCATTTGTATACGCTGATACATATTCAACAAATAGATTTTCAATACTGCTGAATGTATCTTCTTTTGCTATCTTTTGTTTACATGAAAAAAAAACTACGATAAAAGTTAGAACAATTGCTGAGTATCTATTCATGAGGCATCGATTTAAATTATTACTTTTTTCAGAAATATGGTACTTATAGCTAAGCAGGTAAAAGACAGTTATCTTGAAAATGAAATTAACTATTTATGAATGAAATCAAAATTACGGATCGGTTCTTTTTAAGAAATCTTTTCAGGTAATTATAAACAATTCAATATCATTTATTATCAGTTTGAAACTACCATTTTAAAAATTCATCATAAAAAGGAACGATGCTATCTCACCTCATGTTTTTAGAGTAATAACCATCAAAAACAATTTCATAATGAAAAAATCTATAGTAATAACTGTCTTGATTCTTTCTTCAGGATTCGCTTTTGCACAGGAAAAACAGGATGAACATCTATTGGACGGGACATCCATGAATTATTATTATCAGAATGGTACTGCGGTCCATATTGAATTTTTTGATGGGCAAGTCAAATTCAAATGGATAGCTGGTCCGTGGAAAGATAGCGAAGGTCAGGAAAAATATAGGTCGAGAAAAATAGGTGATAAAATCTATTTGGTTAACTGGCTGGAGGGATCAAATTCAACTTTCGTTACCTTAATATTTAATTTCAATCAGAATGTAATGTGCTGTTCAGCTTTGCTTTTTCCTCAGACAGATCACGAACAGATCCTTTTTGATGGAGGAATTATAGAACAATTGAAATTAAAAGAAAATTGATCTTGTATTACGTAATCCTGAGTGTAGGAGAAAATTCTTTTATTTAAAATTACTTTATTACATATGACTAATACCATTGTCCTCCCTTCCGCCACGATCCTTCATCCCTTGATAAAAAATATTGTCACAAAAGTGAACAAAACCATTTTTTAATTGTTCGATCTGGAATATCAAAATAGAGAGATTACCTGCAAGTAACAGAATATCAGCACTTTAAAAACATTGGCATGGTTTTATAACTTTGATTGCTATACAAACAAATTTTTTACACTCATGAAACGATATCTTAAAAAACTCGCCCCCACATTGATTACATGTATGATATTTTTTGCGCCGGATTTCTGTAATGCTCAAATAGAAAATAACACAGGTACTGTTGACCAGTTTACCAGTGATATTAAAAGGGCAATAGAAATCCTAAATGAAGAATTAGAAACCGCAAACGAGGAAATAGAAAAACTAAGTTGGAAATTACAATATCTTAAACTAAAACTGGCGACACCCACAAGTGGAGAAGATGTATCCACAATTTCCGATATTACCGAAATGATGACCTTCGAATTGCAAATGATGATGTCAAAACAACAACAACTATTACAATTATTATCGAATATGATGAAGACATATCATGATACTCAAAAAAGTATTATAGAAAATATGAGATAATTACCTTGAAGAATTGAGTTTTAAAACCAGACTAACAAAGTTGTTAACGATGCTTAAGAAATATACATTGGTAAACGACTAATTATAAATTGATTGTTTAAAATTGAATCGTCCCGATATAAAACATAAAATAGGTAATCCACTGTCTCCTGAGATAACGAAGGATGACGGTTGGTTTTATTTGCGGTAAATGTAAATGTTTTTTTAAAATACAGGAACTATTTCCACTGAACGTTTGTCTACTTAAATACAATGTATTGTGCTGCAAGAAAATATTTGATCTTTAAAATCTCAATTATGAAATTTTTATATGTCATAATTGTTTGTTTTGTTGTTTTTTTTAACCTGCAAGCCCAACTACCCATTTCTTCCAATCGAGTAATTACCAACGAATCCACTGATTGTATCAATCCGAAATTCATTATAAATGAGAATGGTGAATCGTTAATTGTTTACTCCAATAATGGGACCTTCTATTATGATTTGTTTTCATCCAATTTTCAAAAGATAATAGAGCACAAAAATCTTCAGCCCTCATCTTATAATTATTTACCATATTATAAAATTTCAGAATTCGATCAAGATCACTTTGTATTATTTTGGATAGATGATTCGAATGTGTATCTGCAACTAAATTGTCGAGTATTTGAGCGCTATGGTATGCCAGGAAGTGATACAATTCAAATTGGAATTGTAGATGAACCCTATTTTTATGTAAGTCAAAAGGCAGATATTAATAACGATATCTGTATTTCTTACAATACAGGTGAGAATATAGTAGTAAGATATTTAAAAAGTGACCGGACTTTGTCGGATGAAATTAATATTTTTAGCATAACTGGTGTAAGCGATAATTTTTTTTATGCAACAGACTTTTTACCTAACCAGGATATCATCTTTCATTGGACAGATTATTCACGCGAGATATACACACTTATTTTCGATTCTATTGGTGATAAGATAAGTGAAGATACGCTTGTAACCGAGAATACATCCTCAAATTATATAGTTACCAGACTTTATTGTGCTCACAACCATCAGGGTGACTTTTATGTGATCTGGCCACACTATACTGAGGAAGGTGTCTATAAAATATATGCTCAGAAATATCTTAAAAATAAGACAAAATATGGCTCTGCATTTTCTGTTACCGATGCATCCAATGCATTGGCACCATATGACGGCCAGATAGATGTATCTATTGATAAAGATGGAGATATGGCAGTAGTCTGGTCAGATAATCTGGCAAATGCTCCTTCAATATTGCTTTACGGACAATTAGTTGATCGTGATAATAATAAGGTTGGAGAAAATTTTGTCATTACGGAACCCGGTGAAGTATCGGATATTTCACAGTATGATCCATTAGTGCAAATGAGAAATGATCAACTGATCATATGCTGGAACAATTATGATTTAAACTATGGAGACTTATGGACTGTGAATATGAATATCTCTAATATTGATGATGGAAACGTACCTCCCACATTTATTTCAGAGATAAAGGATCAGGAAGTTTATTCAATGGATACACTTATTCTGGAAATGGACGAAAGTGTCATATATGATCCTGACCAGGAAGAAGTATTTATTCAGATTTTAGTTGATACTATGACCATTCCTCCATACTGGATATCTTATGATAATAAAAATAAAAAGATTGCATTCACTCCAAGTGACTACCATCATGGTAATTATAAAATTACGCTAATCGGATTAGATTCTGCTATGTTGTCAGATACAACTACCTTCAATTTACAGGTAAAATCAAGACAACATACCTTCACTTATAATGGATTAGTTTTACATCTTTCAAATCATGAGCAGGAACAATTCATCCTGAATGTTGAGAATGCTAATATCTGTAAAGGAGAGATTTTAAAGGTTCATGAATTGATAGAAACGCTAAACCGCCAGGATATAAACTACTCATGGCAAGAAAAATCGATGTCAGAGTATATCGAAGGGCCCAATTTTGAACGATCTCTGAATGAAGACACATGGATTGCCATTAGGGCCTCGGATGAATATAGTTGTACCCTGAAGGACACTATCTGGGTGACGATGAAGCCATCACCTGAATTTCAATTTTCACTGGAAGATTCATCATGTTTTGTAATACCAACAGTATTAAATGTGACGGGAACAAATCTTACTTATAGCTGGGAAAGTGGTGAATCCGGTAGTGAGATTACCTTAGAGGAAGCCGGATGGTATAAAGTTACAGCAACAAATCAGGAAGGATGCATGACTGTTGATTCTATCTACCTGACTATATGTACTGGACTGGATAAATTGACATCAGAAATATCTTTCTCTGTATATCCTAATCCAACAAATGGCTTGATGTTTATAAAAATTGAAACGCCCGGTAAGGCTTTTGATATTAAACAAATAATCGTCTATAATCAACAGGGCAATATTGTGTATAATCAGCAGTATGATAGTATAAACGATTATCCCTCAATCATAGGCATTGATCTTACCAGATTTCGAAGCGGCATTTATCTTATTTCTATTTTGGATAAAAAACAGAATCAATTACTTACCAAAATTATGGTTCATTAAATAACTGATAATGAAAACTGGAATAATATTTTTGATATTATCCATAATATGCAGTACTACTTTATTTGGTCAAAACTTAATTATAATAAATAAAGATACCACCGAAGTATATAGCGATTCTGTTGTCCTGAAATCTGACAATCCTTATGAAAACATCAAATGGGAGTATCTTTCCGAAGGTGAATGGATTCCTTTTGATTACAATAATACAGATTCCACATTTGTGTTGTTAGATTCTTCAACGTATCTAAGAAGTATATCCTTTGATCCTGATTGTCAACAACGCATATCTGATACCGTAATTATTGAAACTTTACAGCCGTTTATTGTTGATGGCTCGACGTTTAATTGTGATCAGAAAGGCGGTTATTTTCAACTGTTTGATACAATCTTTATGAAAGTACCCGATTTTGCAGTCGAAACTCCATCAAACCTGGATTTTACGATTTATACATCTTATGATGAAAACACTTTCGGCTATATAACAGAAAATCCAGACAGACTATTTCTGTTTGGTTTTGAGTTTCAAGGTGACAATCCTGCCACTAAAAGATCTAAGCTGAGAATAAAAACATCAATAATTCCCAGCGATCATATCCTTCAGATTTTTCTTTACGACGAAATGAATCAAAAATGGAATTTTCCCGATACATATCTGCTATTCAGTTCAAAAAAAGAATATTTAAAAACAGAAATTAGTTATGGGAAATATGCCATTTTTGCCATGCCTTTGATGCCAGATCAAACAAATAATTCCAGAATATCAGATGAAGACGTCTGTAAAAGTGGAGATATTTATGTGGAGGAAGGCGGTATAGATAATAGTATAGACGACTGCCAGGTAATTGTAAATGAGACCAAGGTGGTTTTTATTGATTGTGGAAATACGACAGGAGGCGTTATAGAGCAGCATATCGGTAATACATGCATCCCTGAAGTATATTATGATATTGAACAAGATGCAATCAAAGTCAATCAGACAACTATAATTTCCTTTGAAGTGCAAATTGCCGGTTATCCATTAAAGGACCAGGTAATATCCATTCAAGTGCCCGAGTCAGTTACTATAGATAACAATTCAAAAAGGACTAATGACCAGGGAAAAGTATTTTTTACCATCACAGGAGCTGCTGAGGCTTTACCAGCCACAATTGATTATACAGCATTTATTCATTATTACCTGTCCAGTCAATTAGCTTATGATGAAATTCAAGGGAAAGCATTCAATACCGGAGAATTAATTCAACAAACATTTACGGGAAGCTTATTATTAAATGTCATTAGTGAATGTACAAAACCTGAAGATATAAACTGCAGTATTTTATTAAAACCTGAACTGTGTGAACCAATTAAGGACGTATTAACGACTCACATTGATGTCTTGCCCAATCCAATCGAAGTAAAAGAGGGAAGTTCAGTGACTGCTTTAGTTACAGCTCTAAACCGGAATCTAGTAAGTGTAGCACCTCCCACATATTACCTGCGACCGGATGACCCTCGAATAGCTTCAGGTCACAAAATAAGTGATGAAGAATTTACTGTTGTGGGGATAAATGAAGGACAAACAATTCTCCATCTTTTATGGTGTGACAACGATGAAAGCATAAATGTATCCGTACTTGAAGAAACAGACTGTGACAAGGCAGTCGTTAATGTGTATCCAGGCAGTTTAACGTTGATCGAAGGTGCTAAATACCGCTTGAAAGTATCGTATGGTGAAGATCCTGTATATATACCGGTACTTAGCTTCAACAGTTCAAATCCTCAATATGCTTCGGTAGATGATAATGGTCTGGTAACAGCACATCAGGTGGGAAACACCGTTGTAACTGTTTCCTGGTGTGATGATTTTTATTCCATTGATATTCCCGTTGAGGTTGTCGATGCATGCACTGCCACAAATGTTATTATTTCTCCACAAAATCTGGTTATTGAAAAAAAAGAACATTATCCATTGGATATCGAATATGAATTTATTAATGATACCAGCCTTTTTATACCGTTAATTACATGGGAAAGTAATAATGAAGCGATTGCAACTGTGAGTGATCTCGGCGTCGTCTATGGTGTGGATGTAGGAAATACCAGCATTGAAGCTACTTGGTGTGATTCTGAAAAAACTATTATATCAGTAGAAGTAGTAGAGGCTAGCTGTGATACTGATCCATTTCAATCAAAATGCACTGGGTATTTAAAAAGCTATTTAATGTCGACTGAATTTCATACCTCTTCTTCAGGTGGAACATTTTATTTTGATTATTATTTAGATTATCGAGTGGTATATGCAATAGCTGACGGGATAATAGCAGAAAAATATGTAGAGTTGGGTGGTGAATATTACTACAATTGGTGGGGCTGGACATATCTTGATGAAAAATGTCAATTCAATGATGAGGAATGTATACCGCACATTAAGTTTGAATTACTTGAAGAGGATTTCATAAACTTAAAAGGTAAAGTAAAAATTATTTGTACTTATAACGAAGGGCTGGAAGAAGAAAATTCCTATCCTTTAGTTTGGTATTGGTATGATTTGTAGAAGAGGTATATTCAACATAAATGCTTTCTATTCATACTAACTGATACATTTAATTTTAAATATAGATTACGTATTTCAGTATTTGTGAAAGTAGCGGATAGTATCTGGTGATAATCATAGGATGCATAATGACTGAATTATGTTTACACTAAATATTAAATAATTTTTTATAGTTGGTAATAATAATCATTATACCAGACGATTACAATCACCAATAAGTAGTTTTTAAAGAAGCTATAAAATGAAAATACTCGCAATTTGTGGTAGTCCGCATAAAGGAAATTGTTATTCAGTACTTAATTTTATCAAAGAAAATTATCCTGCAATCAATTTAAATATTTTGATGCTTAATGATGTAAATCTGGAGCAATGTCGTGGTTGTTATGTTTGTGTCCAGCGAGGTGAAGAGAAGTGTCCGCTTGAAGATGATCGGGATATGATTATTAAAGATATGTTGGCGACAGATGGAGTAATTTTTGCTACTCCGGTATATGTTAATCATATTTCCGCATTAATGAAACATTTCATAGACAGGTTGGGTTTTATGGCGCATAGACCTTGTTTTTTTGGGAAATACGCACTGGTAATGGCTGTATGTGCCGGGTTTGGAGCAGATAAAGCGAATGATTACATGCGCGGAATATTTTCCGTATTTGGTTTCAAAATTGTTTCATCCCTTGAATTGAAGATTGCAACGAAGACAGAAAAGGAAAAGACATATACTCATAAACAGACTATCAAGGCATTTGATACATTTATTTCCAGAATCCAGAAAGGTCAAAATGATACGCTAAAACCGACTCTCTTGCAACTGATATACTTTAACATCTTTAAATCATTATCTGAGTTGACTAAAAAGACAAATGGGGCAGATTATGAGTTTTATAAAGATAAGACTGATTTTATATATGACACAAAAGTTAATCTCTCTAAGAATATGCTGGCAAAGAGTATAGCAAAGAAAGAAGTCAGGAAAATAATGATGAACAGGTAATGGATTTTCCAGTAAATTAAATATCCTGAATAGCATTCCCAAAGCACCTCTGCCTTCGTCAAGGCTTGTGACTCCACTGAAGCTTCGGCGATACTGACGGTAGGTTAAGACTCCACAAATCAATCATTCACAGATCACTAAATCATCACCACATCACCACATAAATTTGTGACCGACAAGGGATTCAAACCCCCAACCTCCTGATCCGTAGTCAGGTGCTCTATTCAGTTGAGCTAGTCGGCCAATATCCTTAACTAATGATTACCTTTAGACAGGAAGAATATAATTTCAAAGACTTATAAACCGTGCAAAAATAACCAATTCTCAATGTTAAAAAAAGAAATTTTTCCCTATCATCTATGAAATGTAGTATCTTTACCGCCTTAAAACGAATCAGTAGATGTTGAACCATAAAAAAATTATCAGTTTTTTATTTTCGATTTTTCTTTTTACTACAGTTTCTACTCTTATCGCCCAGGAAAGCAGCGATCCATCGGCGTCATTAGCACCGGGTGCACGACCCGATATTCCGGGGATGCTGGGAATTGAATTCGGATGGGTACTGGTACCGGATTTTCCAGAAGAAATGAAATTGGATTTCCTCGGATCGGTAACCTTTAGCCCCTATTATAAATATGATTTTCAAATACCCAAAACTAATTTTTCCATACATCCAGGAATTGCATTTACATCTGAAAAATTTTCGTTTAAGGAAAATATTACATTGGTTTCAGAACCTACTTCTAACGGCTATGTGACACAGCTTGTAGGCCTTGACAGTATTTTATCGGATGCTTCGATAAAAAGGTCAAAACTGAATGCTGTATACTTTGAGATCCCTCTGGAGATTACCTTTCGTACCAACCGCGAATTACCAAAAAAGTCATTAAAATTTACCGTGGGGGCTAAAGGAGGTGTTTTGCTCAATTCAAAAACAAAATTTGTTTACCGGCAGGATGGGCAGACAAAGAAGTCCAAGCAAAAAGAGAAATATGACCTGAATACATGGCGGGTATCGCTGGTAGGCAAGATTGGTTACAGCAGTATTAACCTTTTTTACACCTATAATTTTCTTCCTATTTTCAGGGATGATAAAGGTCCTCTTGGAACACAGGCGCAACAAATGAGTTTTGGTATATCTTTAGATCTATTTTAAAACTAAAAAATCAAGACAAAAAATAAACACTCATAAAGCAGGCAATAAATCCAATTCCCAATCCGGAATACACTTCTCCGGATGTATGAGCATTTAATGCCAGCCTGGAAGAAAGGATCAATCCTGCCAGAAGGATAACCGTACTGAATGGCCACATCAGGCGATGTTCAGGAAATAAATAAATGATAGCCAGTAAAGCTCCTATTATACACCCTATCCCGGCTGCATGTACGCTAATCTTGAAGAAGATAGTTATGATAGTTAGCATTGCCACAGTCAAAGTAGCTCCAATAAAAATTGACAACAGAAAATCATTGACTTCAATTTTTGTATGGAAAAGATAGGTAGTAAGAGCATAAAATAGCGTAATAAAAGTGAAGGGCAGGATTCTTTCTTTGCGATTTGTCAGCTGCAGACTACTGATTGAAGAGGCAGTTCTCAGTCCCAGGATACTGAATAAGGGAATGATGCAGGTAGTTATAAAAATTAATAAAAGGATATATAACATCACTTTCAGTGACATGGGTTGAAGTGCATCAGGTAGATAATTCATAACAATAAAATACAGGTAGGAAGGCATCAAAAGGGGATGGAATGCATAGGATACAATATTCGCTAGTGTATTTCCCACTATAATTCTTTCCTTAACCGGGCAACAGGGATATTCAATTGTTCTCTATATTTGGCTACAGTGCGACGGGCGATATTATATCCTTTAGCCTTTAATAATTTTTCCAGTTTATCATCGGATAGTGGCTTGCTTTTTTCTTCCTTATCTATGAGGTCCTTTAAGGTTTGTTTTACCTCCCTGCTGCTTACATCCTCGCCGGTGTCAGTACTGATACCTTCAGAAAAGAAATATTTTAACGGGAAAATGCCGAATTCAGTCTGAACAGATTTACTATTGGCGACTCTGGATACAGTAGAGATATCCATTTTGATCATACCGGCGATATCTTTCAGGATCATAGGTTTTAGCTTGGATTCATCGCCCGAAAGGAAAAAATCATACTGGAAATTTATAATTGCCTGCATGGTATTCAACAGGGTATACTGCCGTTGTTTAATGGCATCTATGAACCATTTGGCGGAATCCAGTTTTTGTTTGACAAAAGTAACGGTCTGTTTCAGTTTCTGGTCCTTTTTTTTACTTTTATCATAGGCATCCAACATATCTGCATATGACCGGCTGATCCGTAATTCTGGAGCATTCCTTGAATTTAATGTCAATTCTAATTTACCATTATTATTAGTGAGAAGGAAATCAGGCATTAAGTATTGTGTTCTGACAGCACCTTCTGAACTACTACCAGGCTTAGGATTTAATTTTGTAATGATATTAATGGCATCCTTTAGATCTTCTTCATCGATATTGAGTTTTTTCAAAATCTTGTCATAATGTTTTTTTGTAAAGTCTTCATAACAATCTTCTAATATCCTGATAGCAAGTTCAGTATGGTTATTATTGTCTTCCTTGCGTTTCAATTGAATCAACAGGCATTCTCTGAGATCTCTTGCGGCGATCCCGGGAGGATCAAAATCCTGAATTTTTTCAAGGATCTCTTCCAATTCATCAAGGTTAGTTTCTATATTTTGAGAAAAGGCCAGATCATTGATAATGGCATCCATTTCCCTTCGGATATAACCATCACTTTCAATACTTCCGATTAACTGTTGGCCGATTTTCCTTTGGCGATCATCTAATTTCAGAAAACCCATCTGATCTTTTAAACTATCATTTAAAGTTCGATCGCTGGCGATAGGTATAACTTTATCATCCTCATCGGGGCTGCTGCCATCGCCCTGCATTTTATACCCGGTATAATCGTCAGAGAGGTAATCCTCTAATTCCATTTCATTTGAATTGTCTAAGGACTCCTCAAAATCAAGTTCATCAGTATTTTCAACCTCGGGTTCTTCAGGTCCCTCCTCGAGTGCCGGATTAATTTCCAGTTCCTCTTCAATCCTTGTGTCCAACTCTGCGGTAGGTATCTGCAAAAGTTTGATAAACTGAATCTGCTGTGGAGACAGTTTCTGAGAAAGGGTTTGTATCAGACCAAGCTTCTGCATATATAAATATTACAGGTAAAATTACGCAATCAAGTTTTCCGAAAGTATAATAAAATTATAATATTTCTATAAAATCATTGAAAAAAACACCAATATATAGTTGTTTTACGATCCATTTAAACATAACATTTCATCTTTCAAATTTATTCAGAAAATTGGAATGATTCGATAAGGGGAAACTCAGATCATCATTATTAGTATGGAATATAAAAAAACTAAAATCAAGCAGTTACTCACCTCGTTTTCAGCTAGCCAGAAGGTAGTGGTCAATGGGTGGGTAAGGACAAAGCGTGAGAGTAAAAATGTTGTTTTTATCGCTATCAATGATGGATCAGGGTTAACCAATTTACAAATTGTAGCTGATCCTGAAAAATTTGGTGAAGAAATTATCAGGAGCATTACCACTGGTACGTGTTTATCGGTAAAAGGTACGCTTGTCGAATCTTATGGGAAAGGGCAGAAAATAGAACTACTCGCTGAGAATATTACGATATTTGGTACAGCAGATCCTGATGAATACCCCTTGCAGCCAAAAAAGCATTCTCTCGAATTTTTAAGAGAAATTGCTCATTTAAGGCCTCGAACTAATACCTTCAGTGCCATTTACAGGGTAAGGCATGCTATGATTTTTGCTGTTCATCGTTTCTTTCATGAAAGGGGATTTATAAATATTCATACACCCATCATCACTGCTTCTGATGCGGAAGGAGCCGGTGAGATGTTTCGTGTTTCTACATTAAGTCTTAAAGATCCTCCTATAAAAGAAGACGGTTCTATTGATTTCTCTAAGGATTTTTTTAATAGAGAAACCAATCTAACAGTATCCGGTCAATTAGAGGCTGAATTGGGTGCTTTAGCTTTATCCGAGGTGTATACTTTCGGTCCAACATTCCGGGCGGAAAATTCCAATACAACCAGACATATAGCTGAATTCTGGATGATTGAACCTGAAATGGCCTTTTATGATCTTAATGACAATATGGATCTGGCAGAAGAATTTCTAAAATATCTGATCCAGTATGCTTTGGATCACTGTGGAGAGGATATGGAATTCCTGGAAAAACGGGCAGCCGATGAAGAATTGACCAAAAAAAAAGAGGAAAGAAGTGAAATGTCATTGCGTGAAGGTTTAAGGTTCGTTATAGACAAAGATTTTGAGAGAATTACCTATACCGAAGCAATCGATATTCTGATAAATTCAAAACCAAATAAAAAAAAGCAATTTCAATTTCTGGTTGAACGCTGGGGAACTGATCTGCAATCTGAACATGAACGATATCTTGTAGAAAAACATTTTAAAAAACCGGTAATGCTTACTGATTATCCCAAAGATATTAAGGCTTTTTACATGCGTCAGAATGATGATGGGAGAACTGTAAGGGCTATGGATATACTCTTTCCCGGGATAGGTGAGATTGTAGGCGGATCACAAAGAGAAGAGCGTCTTGATTACCTGAAGCAACGTATGAAAGAAATGGAAGTAGGTGAGGAAGGTTTATGGTGGTATCTGGAAACAAGGAAATTTGGTACGGCACCCCATAGTGGTTTTGGGCTTGGATTTGAAAGATTTTTACAGTTTTTAACAGGAATGAATAACATTAGAGATGTTATCGCTTTTCCAAGGACACCTGGAAATGCTGAATTTTAAAAATTAAATTTTACTATTTGATCTTATTAAACTTAAAAGCCTGGTTGAATCGGGTGATAGGATCCTTAATGATTATCAGATAATATCCTGCAGGAAATTCCTCCACATTAATTTTAAATGTATTTTTTGAGATTTCTTCTGGTTCAATATCGAGAGAATTGCCTATAATGTTGAACAATTCAAACTCAACTTTTTCAAGTTCGGAATTTTCAATTTTAATAAAGATATTTTCAACTGCGGGATTGGGATAAATTTCAATTTTGTTTTTAAGAACAATTTTGTCGTTCTGGAAGTATGATATTTCCATATTCTTTTCCTCCGTATATTCGCTTTGTGCTTGCGATACACCAAAAGAAAAAAAACATAAAATCACAATTAGTAAAACTTCCTTCATATGTTCAATAAAAATAGGTAATAAGATTTACATTTAAAAATTAAGCAAATTTTATTCCAATTTCTAATACAATAAAATAATTTTTTTTTCGTTGCTAATTTCTTTATTTAAAACGTAATTTTTCAATAGAAAGTTCTTTAATAATCCAAAATAAGATCTAATCAACAAAAAAAGTTTAATCATACCTGTTTTTTTTATCAAATTTTTTCACGGCTTTTGGAAGATATTGTATGATATCTCCTGCAATCATACCATTCTCTCCTAATTTTTTTGACGCGATGTCTCCGGAAAGCCCGTGAAGATAGGTTGCCAGTATGGCGGAATCTGCCGGATTATAAGCTTGAGCCAGAAATCCTGTGACCATTCCAGTAAGTACATCTCCACTTCCACCAGTTGCCATTCCTGGATTGCCGGTAGAATTAAAATAGGTATTGCCGTTGGGAAGGCTGATGGCAGAATATGCTCCCTTAAGAATAACTATCACTGAGTATTTTTCGGAAAATTCTTTTTGTAGAAGTATTCTATCAAAATGGTTTTTGGATTTACCAGCTATCCTCTCAAATTCTACAATGTGCGGAGTCAATATGCTGTTTGCAGGGATTTTTTTCAGTAAATATTTATGCAATCCCAGGAGATTGATGGCATCTGCATCGAACACCATTGGGTTTTTATTGAATTCAAGAAGATTTTCAAGCATTTTTCTTGTAGGATCATTAATTCCAATTCCTGGGCCGATACCAATAACATCATAATTGGTAATATCTGGTATTTCAGTTATAATGTCTTTATTCTTATCCACCGTTGTCATGGCTTCAGGTACACTTGCTTGTAAAATTTCATAACCACAAAGAGGCACATGCATCGTGAGTAATCCAACTCCGGAACGAAGGCAGGATCTGGCACATAATACAGCTGCGCCCATTTTCCCTAAACTTCCTGAAATAATCAATGCACGACCAAAATTGCCTTTATGTGCAAACTTTTTCCTATTTTTTAATTTTTTTTGAATATCACTTCGGATAACATAATGATTGTCCCCTTCAGAATTTTCTATGAAATTTTTGTCAAGTCCAATATCAGCAATTTTAAAACTTCCCACATACATCTCATTTTCAGGAATCATGAATGCCAGCTTAGGCATCTGAAAAGAAATGGTAATATCAGGTTTTATAATTGCCCCATCGATAACCGCCTTATCTGCAAATAGTCCCGATGCTATGTCAATAGATACCTTCTTTGATGGACTGTTGTTTATAGACGCTATTACTTCGGCATAAAGTTCAGTTACAGGTCTTGTCAGTCCGGAACCAAAGATCGCATCGATAATTACCTTTCCTTCAGGGATATCCGGAATATCAGCTGAATGATTAATGAGTTGAGGCGTTAAGATTTCTTTTAGCCGATTGAGATTTGTTTTAAAATCTTCTGATCCTTTACCATTTTCATAGTTTATAACGAATATATTTACGTGATATCCCTGTTGATGTAACAGTCTGGCCACAGCAAGTCCATCTCCACCATTATTCCCAGTGCCACAAAAAATAATCACGGGTATTGACGAATTAAAATACCTAGTGAAAATAGAGACAAAAGCCAGGGAAGCTCTTTCCATTAAATCGATCGATTGGACCGGTTCATGCTTTATGGTATAGGCATCTGCTTTTCTCGTATTTTCAGCTGAAAGAATTTTCATGATCGAATACTTTATCCCGAAAAATTCATAATTTTTCACCCTACTGCACCTACGCGTAGCCGCTTGTGCCTCCGCTGAAGCTATGGCAACACGCGGACGGAGGAGCGAGGCGGGCCGAAGAAGCACAATTTAATCATAATTAAAAGATTTTTTTCAATACAAAAAAAATTATTATTTATCATATAGCTTGACGATGAGAAATTAAAATTGTGCTTTTCGAGGATTAATCCTTTCCTGATTTTATATAAGCATACAATGAAATGAGTAATGTTTTTGCTTCGTATTATACCTGATTTAAGAATCCGGATTAATACAAGGCAAAAAAAGGCACTGATTTATCCAATCAGTGCCTGAATTAGATCTTTATCGTATCACTTACTCATGGATTGCGTAACTTCCTTGACAATCTCCAGTAAATCCTGATCTTCTATCTTTTTCTTTTCATCAGCAATTTCAAGGAATTTTTCATAAATAATTACAAGTTCTTCTTTCTCAAATGTATATCCAATTTTTTCCAATCTATGAAGTAGTGCATGTTTACCACTTCTTGCTGTAAGAACGATGCTGGCTGGTTCCGCTCCGACAACCAGGGGATCAATAACCTCATAGTTTTCCCTGTTTTTCAGGAATCCATCCTGATGAATCCCTGAGGAGTGGGCAAAAGCATTTTTCCCTACAATGGCTTTATTTGCCTGTACAGGCATTTTCATCAATTTTGCTACCAGATCACTCGTCGGGCATAACTTTTCAGTTCTGATATTGGTTTCAAGGCCCAGGTGTTGTTTGTGACTATAAAGAATCATAACTGTTTCTTCCAATGATGTATTTCCGGCGCGCTCACCAACGCCGTTCATGGTAACCTCTGCCTGTCTTGCGCCATTCACAAGGCCGGCAATGGTATTGGATGTTGCCAGCCCAAGATCGTTATGACAGTGGATGGCTACGGTAACTTTATGAATATTTGGTACCTGTTCCAAGATGTATTTTATCTTTTCACCAAAAACCCAAGGCAGGTTGTATCCTGTTGTATCAGGTATATTAACAACGGTTGCTCCGGCATCAATAACGGATTCAATTAGTGTACAAAGATATTCTAAATTAGCCCTCCCTGCATCTTCTGCATAAAACTGAACATCTTCAACCTTTTTCTTGGCATATTTCACAGCGGCCACACCCTGTTCAAGCACCTTGTCACGTGTACTTTTTAATTTGGTGTAAATATGAAGATCGGATGCTCCAATGCCTGTATGTATCCTCTTTCTTTTCGCAAACTGAAGAGCGTCTGCCGCCGCATCTATATCTTTTTCAACCGCGCGGGTAAGTCCGCAGATGATAGGTTCACGAATAGCCTTAGATATTTCGACAACTGATTTAAAATCACCGGGACTGGATACTGGAAAACCTGCCTCCAGAATATCAACACCCAAACCTTCCAGAGATTTGGCAATTTCAATTTTCTCATTGGTGTTTAACTGACATCCGGGTACCTGTTCTCCGTCACGTAATGTAGTGTCAAAAATGTATACTCTTTGGTTCATTATTAAAAGTTTATAAAGAAATCCTTTTAAAGATTTTAATGACAATTAAAATTCCGATTTTTTCAATAACATTAAAAATTATTACAGATTTTTTTAAAAACTGGCGCGGGGCAAATATATATATTTTCCTTTTCAAGAGGTGGGCTCAACCAACTTTCCGGTAAATACAAAAGCACCGGTATATTTTTCGCGTACTAGAAAAATAAATGGTCGATCAATAATTAATGGATTCGAGGAAGTTGTATGAATAATTTGAGCATCAGTTTTATTTCGATCATGCACTGATTCACTTCCAATGTTGATGCTGGTTTTATGTATAAAATCAGATATAAAAAGATTATTTATGGGATAGTAATTTTCTATTACTTCTATTGGACCGGTTAATCCAAATTGAGGGAATAAGCTCTTAAGTCGTACTTCCGAGTCTATATTGATTTTAGGTAAAAAAATATCGTTATCAACTGCTATTGAATTTTCAAGCAACTCATCAATCATTTTTTGATCAAGTTTCTGAATAACCTTATGAAAATCAAGAATTCTGTTTGGAAGGATTATTGAGAGGTAAAATTGTTTGCTACCTAAAGGTATATCCATCAAGGTCACATTATCATCCTGGTAGGTCATAAATTCACCGGTAAACAGGTTTATTTGATTACAAGGTCTCAGATCTCCGTTTAAATTTGTAAATTCAAAGTTTTCCAATGTAATTTCATTAAAAGGAAGGTTCCATTGAACATCAAAATGGATAGCATTAATGATATATGATCTATCATCAGGATAAATCTTATTTACGACATGGTCAATTTTGCCATATGATCTATTTTCAATCCATCGATTGATAGTCCTTGTGCTCTTTTCATTTTTAAAGTTCAAATACTCTACATCGGCATCATAATATGCCATAATTTTATCACTCGAAAGCGAACTTATTTCCTGAGTGTAATTGATCCAAAGACTGTTGGCTTTAGTGAATTGCACATCTCTGTCAATCAGATTTAAAATTTCTCCAAGCTGAAAATATGCTTTGTGTATTTCAATATCCCGTACATCACTAATCTTCAAGAAATTTTTTAACTCTTCTTTAGGCTTTTCTTCAATGATATTAAAAGCCATACCAATTCCATTACCTACACCAAAGGAAGAAAATATAACATTCTCTTTCGGATTCTTCGTATCAAGCATCCTAAGTAGTTCGAAAGAAAATTCGTTGGAAGAATTCAAAAGGGTTTCTTCCTCATAAGTTAATGGTCGAAGCTTTAGAATATTATCCGGTTCGGGAGAATCCGTTTCGCAGGCAACCAAGAGCGGTAAAATAAAACAAACGAATAGTTTTGTATATTTCATTAACATATCTTCACACAATATTCAATATTACGGAATTTTTTACAGATTAGGAAGATAACCCGAACGTTAATAACGTGTTTTGCAATATTTAGTTTGATATAAATGGATATCTTTCTATAACTACCCTCAATAAGTTAAATAATACAAAATTCAATTAGTAAACTTCTTAGAGATTAAGAATTATTTAAATTGCATTAGAAATTTATGGTATCGAAATATCTGAAATGACCGTTCATCTTTATGATTTCCTTGGCTTTTTCTACCCGCTTTAATATTGGTATTGTACGGTCAAGATAATCAATAATATACTCCTGTCTTTCAATTTCCCTTTCCATTTTAAGGATCTCATATTCCATCTCAATCGTTAATCCCAGCTTATGAATTATATCGTAACTATGCAGATCATCTATTATCTGTGTATGGCCAATTACATTGATAAGTGAAAAAAATTCTTCTAACTTCTCAATAAAAATACTTTTCATTAAAGGATCTTCAGCCTCGTCGTTTTGCATGTATTCTACAAATCCTTCCGCATATTTTTTACCTTTTGCTGGATTCTCGAAATTCAGGATTTTAAAAACCTTAATACCTTTGGTAATTATGTCCATCCTGCCATCATCATATACCTTGACAACTTCAATAATCTGCATCAAGGTCCCAAAATCTATTTTTTTCTTAATAAAAGGAGGTATCCCGAAACTCTTTTGATTATTGAGCGCGTCATTAATCAGGTCTTTGTACCTGGGTTCAAAGATGTGAAGGTTTATTTCCTCTCCCGGAAAAGGCACCATTTTTAAAGGGAATAAAGGAATTTTCTCTTCCATACTTTTTATAACTGAAAATTCATCCTATGTGTTTCAAAGAACAAAAATAGGGCCTGATCAATGGCCCCTTGATTAATATAAAATTTTATTACATATTTTTTACAATCTCTTTCCCAAATTCTGAGCATTTTAATAATGTTGCTCCTTCCATCAGGCGCTCAAAGTCGTATGTAACCCGTTTAGATTCAATGGCTTTTTCTATACCCTTATAAATCAGATCAGCAACTTCCTGCCATCCAAGATATTCAAACATCATAGCGCCTGATAATATCAATGATCCCGGATTTACTTTATCCTGTTTTGCATATTTTGGAGCCGTACCATGTGTTGCTTCAAAAATTGCGTGACCAGTTTCATAATTTATATTTGCACCCGGGGCAATGCCAATACCTCCAACCATGGCTGCCAAAGCATCGGATATATAATCGCCATTGAGATTTAATGTGGCAATTACTGAATATTCTAAGGGACGGGTTAGTATCTGTTGTAAAAATGCATCTGCTATAACATCTTTTATGATGATTTTGTGACCATTTTTCTCAAAGACCTGCCAGGGACCTCCTTCATAATCCACTGCGCCGAACTCTTTCTTTGCGAGACTGTATCCCCAGTCACGAAATGCTCCTTCTGTAAATTTCATTATATTTCCTTTATGGACGAGGGTAACTGATTCTTTTTTCCTGGCAATAGCATAATTGATCGCTGCACGAACTAATCGTTCAGTTCCATCAATTGACACAGGCTTTATACCATAGCCTGCTGTATCAGGAAATCTCACTTTCTTAAATCTATCCGGGAAATTCTTTTTAAACACCTCAGCAAATTTTTCGGCATCCTCTGAGCCCTCTTGAAATTCGATACCTGCATAGATATCCTCCGTATTTTCTCTGAAGATAATCATATCTGTTTTCCAGGGAGCTTTCACAGGTGAGGGTGTTCCCTTAAACCATCTAACTGGTCTTACACATGCAAATAGATCCAGCTTTTGCCTTAGCGCTACATTTAATGATCGGATACCTCCCCCAACGGGCGTGGTTAATGGTCCTTTGATCCCTATCAGAAATTCCCTAAAGGCCGCTAGCGTTTCATCTGGAAGCCAGCTATTGGATTGTTTGAATGATTTTTCCCCGGCGAATACTTCTTTCCAGGTTATTTTTCTTTTTCCCTGATAAGCTTTTTCAACTGCCCTATCAAACACATGTTTGGATGCAGGCCAGATATCAATTCCAGTTCCATCTCCTTCGATAAAAGGTATAATGGGATTATCCGGAACATTTAATTTGCCATTTTTTATGGTTATTTTTTCTCCGTTCATTGATCTGTATGTTTTCTTGATGATTGGATTTATAAAAAATATTTAATTAGACTAATGATTCAAAATAATACGGTTAATAAAAAATTATCAATAACTATTAATTATTCTCTCAAATGTTTTTTCCTCGTTTTTATGTATTGCTCATATTTAAAAGATCTCCTGGGAGACGTATCAATGATCACGGTGTACTTAAAAAACAAAGTAAAATACTTGTCAAACTGCGGATGTGATAGATCTTTCAGTGCATCAAGAAAATCAGTACGTGTAAACCGATAATTGCCTTCCAGCGAAATGTAGTGATTTTTATCTATATAATATTTTACGCCTGCACCAATGGGAAAAATAACTGACACCCTTGTATATTCAGTGGTTAAAGTAGCAGTGTCTGTTTCTATAATTCCCGTTTTTGTATCACCCGTTTCATTACTGTTAGGAAAAAATACAACTTGCCCCACTCCACCAAACAAATGTCCATCCCACTTATGAAATCTTCCATCAATCCTCCCCTTGGGGAATAGATCAACTACTGCATTTAAGTAGTAGTCGATATTGAAGCTGGTAAATGATCTGTTTTTATCAGCATAATTCACACTTTCTGAATACAAACTGAATCCATTTACTTCACTTCTTACACTTAAACGATCATTAATCCGGTATGCTGCGCCAAACCCGACAGCAGGATTTAAATAATAATTTTGGAGATTTGGTTCAAAAAAACTGCTCAAATCACCATTATAGGCAGAAACTCCCAGACTGAATGTATAGGAAAACCGATTAAGATAGGGATTAAAACGTCTTTGATCATAATTATAACTGACTTTTCCCTGACTTTTTGCATTAAAATTCGCAAAGCTTATTAGGATACAGGTAGTTATTATTATTTTGTTCATCACTCAATAGCTTTCATTATCGTTTGGAAAATTGATCTTTTTAATATCATTTATATATTGTTGAATAGCGTCGGTAATGATTTTATTCAGATCAGCATATCTTCTAAGAAACCTGGGATTAAAATCCTTGTTGATTCCAAGCATATCATGCATTACCAGTACCTGGCCATCAACATATGGTCCTGCACCTATGCCAATTATAGGAATTTTAAGTTTTTCTGCAACTTTTTTAGCTAACTCTGATGGAATTTTTTCCAGGACGATTGAGAAACAGCCTAAATCTTCTAGTAATTGCGCATCTTCAATCAGTTTATTGGCTTCAGTGTCTTCCCTGGCACGTACTGTATAAGTACCAAATTTATAGATTGACTGTGGTGTAAGCCCAAGATGGCCCATTACAGGTACACCAGCAGATAATATTCTGATTACAGATTCTTTAATTTCAACTCCACCTTCCATTTTCACGGCATGTGCTCCGGATTCTTTCATAATCCTAATTGCCGATCTTAAAGCTTCGGATGAACTTCCCTGATACGACCCGAAAGGAATATCTACAACTATTAGTGCCCTTGACGCTGCCCTGACCACACCTTTTGCATGATAAATCATTTGATCCAGTGTAATTGGTAATGTCGTTTCATGGCCAGCTATTACGTTGGAAGCAGAATCTCCTACCAGAATAACTTCAATACCTGATGCATCAATGATTTTAGCCAGTGAATAATCATATGCAGTAAGCATGGAGATTTTTTCACTCCGATCCTTCATCTCCTGAAGTATATGTGTTGTTACACGTTTAATTTCCGATTTTCCTAATGGCATAACTAATAGAGATATACTCCAAAATTATCTTTATCAAGCTGTACGTGTATATGGTCATTCAGGGTAGTAGATAACTGATATCCGGTATAATTGGAAGTAACAGGGAAAAGAGTGTAACTTCGATTTATGAGTGCAACTGTTTGTATTTTTTTTACATTAACTGCAAGGAAAGGTTTCATTCCCTGGATAAAAGTTTTACCAGTATGCAAAACATCATCTACCAGTATGATAGTTTTATCTTTGATATCTTTTAATTCACAATCCAAATCTACCTTACTTTCAAGTGGACCCTTCTTATCTAACGAAACCCGCACCAGTTTAAGTTTAAACGGTGTTATTTTTTTAAGCTCTTTCACCAGTATTTCAGCAAGTTTCCATCCACCTTCAGGAATTCCTGCAATAACCAGTTCATTTTCATATATATTGTTTTCATAAATCTCATAAGCGATCCTTGTTATTTTCTGAATAATCTGGGTTTTATTCAGTATCAAATCAGATTCAGCAGGCATAACTAAATAAAATTTATTACTATCTATTTGTATGATTCTAAATTTTCAGGTATGGGCATTACCTTGCTATCCTTAAAAGTGGATAAGACTACCATGGATTGCATATTATCGACCACCTTTATATCGCTGACTTTTTCGAGCATGAGCTTTTGATAAGCTGGAATATCTTTGGAGATAATTTTTAGTATAAAGTCACCAGCACCTGTGATATGATGGCACTCTATTACCTCTTCCACCTTATTGATCTCTTCAATAAATTGTTCTATATTTTCTCTATTATGGCCAACTAAGTTGACCAATACGAAGGTAGTAACTCCCAGACCAATTTTTGATGTATCTAATTTCGCATGATAACTATTAATTACACCCATATTTTCCAGCTTTTTGACTCTTTCCAGGGTAGGGGCAGGTGAAAGTCCGATTTCTTTTGAAAGTTGCGCATTTGTGATTTTGGCGCTTTTCTGTAGAATTTCGAGAATTTTACGGTCAATTTTGTCGAATTTGAGATGATGAGCCATTATTTGATCAAAATTTTATTCTGATCAAAGGTAATAATTTTATTTTTTATTTTATGATTTGGCTAAATTCTTTAATGATATTTTTATATTAAATTTTAGCAATACATTATTTGTTGAGATCAAATAGCCTCGGATAAATCTATGATTAATTATTTTACATTATCTTTTTAACCAAACAAATCAGATTTTTCACGATTAGTTTTCAATTAATATAACTTTGCAGAAAATTCAGGAAAAAATGGATAAAAAAAGTAAAAAGTTTTTATATGATTATTTAAACAATACTTCACCAACAGGCTACGAATCCTCAGGACAGAAAATATGGCTGAATTATGTAAATCCTTATATCGATGAATACTTCACCGATAATTATGGGACTGCAGTGGGTGTAATCAATCCAAAATCTGATTATAAGGTTGTTATCGAAGCGCATGCCGATGAGATTTCCTGGTTTATTAATTACATAACAAAAGAAGGGTATATTTATGTGATCAGGAATGGCGGATCAGATTATCAGATAGCACCTTCTAAAAAAGCACTAATTCATGCTAAAAATGGTATAGTTCCGGCAGTTTTTGGCTGGCCAGCCATACATGTGCGTGATCAGAAATCAGATCCTAAAATGGATGTAGATACCATTGTGCTGGATTGTGGATGTGAATCTGATGAAGAGGTAAAGAATCTTGGCATTCATGTTGGCTGTATTGTGACCTTTGATGAGGATCTCTCCGAACTTAATCAAAGATATCTGGTTGGACGTGCATTAGATAATAGAATTGGGGGTTTTATGATTGCAGAAACGGCCAGGAGATTACATGAAAAGAAGATTAATCTCCCCTTCGGATTGTATATTACCAATGCCGTACAAGAAGAGGTTGGACTTCGTGGTGCTGAAATGATTGCTGCCCGAATCAAACCTGACATAGCACTGGTTACTGACGTTTGCCATGATACTCAATCCCCACATTATAACAAAATAAAACAGGGTGATCAGATGGCCGGAAAAGGTCCAGTATTAACTTACGCCCCTGCTGTTCATCATCATTTGCTGAATATGTTGATCGATGTAGCTGAGAAAAATAAAATCCCGTTTCAACGGTCCGCAAGTTCACGTATCACTGGAACAGATACTGATGCATTTGCCTACTCAAACGGCGGTGTTCCTTCAGCGTTGATATCTCTTCCATTAAAATATATGCATACAACGGTTGAAATGGCACATTTCGCTGATATTGAGAACGTTATAAAACTGTTTTTGAATTTTTTAAAACAATTGAAGCCAGGACAGGAATTCAAATATTTAAAACATTAAACTTTGTTTATTAATCTTGTATCAAATCCGGATTTATTGAGATCCTGCCAGAAAGTAGGATAGGATTTAGCCACCACATCCGGATTCTCGATATAAACATGCATCTTGGTAGCCAACGGAGCAAAAGCCATCGCCATCCGATGATCATCATAGGTTTCAATGGTAAGACTGGATGGTAATAAAATAGGGTCAGAAGGAATTAGTTGCCAGGCTTCTTCGGATAGTTCAATCAGGTCAGCTCCTATTTTTGATAATTCTTTCTTTAATGCAGCAATTCTGTCAGTTTCTTTAATTTTTAAACTTTCAAGACCAGTAAACCAGCCTTCAATGCCCTTGACGGCACAAGTTAATATAACTGTTTGCGCAAGATCAGGGTAGTCACTAAAGTCGAATTTTATAGAGGCGACATTTGATTTTTTGGTCAAAATAACACCTGAACGATCAAAGGTACTTTTAACACCCAGATTTTCCATGATCTCACTGATCATTCGATCTCCCTGTAAAGAGGCCTTACTGAATCCTGGTAAAGAGATGTTTGCTTCATCCGCTAAGGAAGCAAAACTATACCAGTAGGAGGCACCTGACCAATCGGGATTAACTTGAAAAGGTGAAGGTACATATGATTGATGAGGTATATGGATGGTATTTCCCGACCATTGCGCATCCACCCCAAAATGTTTCATCAATCCAAGTGTTAAATTGATATATGGTTTACTACCTATTTTACCAGATAATTCAATTGTTAAACCCTTTTCCAAAACAGGAGCAATCATCAGCATCGCTGATATGAATTGGCTGCTCACATCTCCCCGCATGTTGATATTTTTTTTCTCTCCTGATTTAAAATTTTTAATATGTATTGGTGGAAATCCTTCCCGATCAACATATTCAATTGTTGCTCCTGTTTCTCGTAGTGCATCCACAAGGATTCCAATGGGACGTTCACACATTCTTCTGGTTCCTGTTAATATTTTATCTTGATTTGTAACAGATAAATAAGCAGTTAAAAAACGCATCGTGGTTCCAGCATCTATCACATCTAAAATATGATCTTTACTTATTAGTAGTCTCTTTAAGGTCTGGGTATCACGAGCAGATGAGAGGTTTTTTATCGTACCACTTTCTCCTGCCAATGCTTCTATGATTAAAGCCCTGTTACTTTCACTTTTCGATGCAGGTAATCTCAGGGAAGATATTAAGGGATTTGAGTTTTTTCGAATTTGTATGTATTGTAAATTTTTAGGCATTTTATTCAAAATTATTCAAAAATAGCATCATATCTCCATGTGTATACCGGATATTGGCATTTTATTAAATAATCAGGAAGTAAATACATTATTTCAAGAAAAATTATTATTATTTTAATTTATATTTTTAAAATATATTTCGTATAATAGAGCAAAAATCAAGCGCTATGAATAATTTATTAAAAGTTATTACAATTGTTGGAGCGGGAATTTTAATCGGATCGGTAGCAGGGAAATTTATCAAAACAGACAAAATACGATTATCCGGATCGATTAATGAAACAGAGAAAGGTATAAGGGAGGTAGATAAGCATGTAACGGGTGTTGCTGATACCCAAATTGATGAATTGGAAAACTACTTTATATGATTTCAAGATAGCTGGATAAGGCGTTCTTCATTTCTGATTTATTTACTGGAATATTATAAGTTGCCTTCCCAATTTGTTCTAATAAGGAAAAGTTGATGGTTCCTTTCACATTTTTCTTATCCTGCAAGCATAGACTCAAAATGGGTTCTATATCATTTTGATCGAATTTTACTTTATCAAAAATGGAGAGAATGTAAGATTGTATGTTTTCGATTTCTCCTTGTTCCAATCCAAACTTTTCTTTCGATAAATAACTCTCACATATCATTCCAATTGCAATAGCTTCTCCATGAAGTAATTTGGTTCTTTTATTTTCAAGATAATATGTTTCAATAGCATGTCCGATTGTATGACCGAAATTGAGAATTTTTCTTAATCCTGTTTCAGTCGGATCTTTTTCTACTATCGTGTTTTTAATCCTGACACTATGTTGTATATGTGCATGCCAATTCTGAGTTGATAATTGATGTTTGGAAATATTAGTCCAATAGGTTGCATCGGCGATCAAGGAATGTTTGATTACTTCTGCGAATCCTGATCGAAGTTCCCTTTCCGGTAAGGTTTGTAAAAAAACCGGATCAATAAAGATCCTGTCCGGATTTGCGAAAATACCTATATGATTTTTAAATCCATGAAAATCTATACCCAGTTTACCTCCAACACTCGCATCTACCTGTGCCAGTAATGTTGTTGGAATATTGATGAATTTTATTCCACGTTTATAGGTAGCGGCACAAAAACCTCCCATGTCACCAATTACGCCACCGCCTAAATTGATAAATAATGCATGTCTATCAAAAAATGCTCGAGTAAGTTGATTCCATATTTCCTGACAGGTATCTATATTTTTATAAAGTTCACCGCTAACTATTTCAATAATCAATACATCCGAAACAAGATTTTTTAAAACAGGCAGGCAGTGTTCCCTCGTATTTTCATCAACCAAAACTCCGATTTGGGAGAAAGTATTATCTTTGATATAACGACTTAAAACGGATTGTATGTTATCTGTTATTGCAATATCCTCAAGAGACATTTCTTGTTTTTTCAATTTCCTGGTTCATAATCAGCGTTTGACGCTTGATGGAATTTTCATGGATCATTTTAAAAAGTTCATCCATAAATTCAGGATCCAATCCGAGTTTATCTGCCCAGGAATGACGTGAATTTGAAATTTCTTTCCATCGGTTTTTCTGAAAGATTGTAACATTGTTATCACGTTTGTAGTATCCTATCTGATCAACCAGTTTCATCCGGTTGGCAATTACTTCATACAATTCCTGGTCAAGATGATCGATCTCTTCACGCAGTTCTTCAAGGTGACTTATAAATTCTTTGTTTCTGGAAGTAGGATTTCTAAATTTAATCTGTCCTAGTATCTCTCCAAGCCTTGCGGGTGTTATTTGCTGTTTGGCATCACTCCAGGCGTCATCTGGTTGGCGATGAGTTTCAATCATTAAACCATCAAAATCTAAATCAGCAGCTTTTTGTGACAATTCAAAGATCATCGATCTATTGCCGGCAATGTGACTTGGATCGCAGATCAGCGGGATTTCGGTAAACGTCTTTTTTAGATCCAGGGGAATTCGCCATTGAGGAACATTGCGAAACCTGGTTTTCTGATATGATGAAAATCCTCGGTGGATAGCTCCAATTTTAGTAAGACCTGCCTGATGTAATCTTTCGATAGCCCCGATCCATAATGAAAGGTCAGGATTAATCGGATTCTTCACAAATACAGGAACATCGACTCCGCGTAAAGAATTAGCAATTTCCTGTATGGAAAATGGATTTACGGTTGATCTGGCACCGATCCATAAAATATCAATACCATGATAAAGCGCTTCTTCTACATGCAGGGGATTGGCAACTTCCACTGCAAACTCCACATTAAGTTCAGCCTTAATATCTCGGATCCATTTTAAGGCACTTACTCCAATTCCTTCAAAATTATTAGGCCGTGTACGTGGTTTCCATACACCTGCACGGATGATATTTACGCCGTGATTTCGAATACCATATGCTGTTTCACGCAATTGTTCGAATGTTTCAGCACTGCAAGGCCCGGCCATAATGAGAGGTCTTTTATAATGCCCACCCCAACTTTTCAATCCTTGAATTTCCATTGAAAATTTATTTTAAATTGCCAAAATCTTGTTTATTTGTCTTATTCGTTCAAACTATTAACTGAAAAACGATTTTTTTTTAACATATGGCCAACTTGAACAATATTTCATTTGAAGATACTTCGATAGCATTTTCTTCTAAATCTGACGAAGAACTCCGTAAAAGCTACGTTCTTTTTGCCATAATGGATAAGAATTTAATTGTAAAATTAGGTACTATTTTTATAAATGCTGCATTAAAATTAAAATTACCTGTTAAAAATCTTATAAAAAACAACCTTTTTAACCATTTCTGTGGTGGTGAATCTATCATAGACTCAGAAAAAACCGTTCAGGAACTCGCCAGATTTAATATAGGTACCATCCTGGATTATGCGGTTGAAGGAGAAAATAATGAACAGGCTTTTGATTACACTGCTGAAGAAATAATCAGGACAATTCATCGTGCCAATGGTGATGCCAATATTCCTTTTTGTGTTTTTAAACCAACAGGTATGGCATCTATTGATTTATTGGAAAAGGTTCAGGCAAGAAGGCAACTTTCTGAGGAGGAAGAAATGCATTTCTCAAATATTCGAATACGGTGGGACAAAGTTTGCAGTGAATCTTTTAATGCTGATGTGAAAATTTTTATTGATAGTGAGGATAGTTATATTCAGGATCCCATTGATGAAATTACCTATGAATTGATGGAGAAATATAACAAAAAGAAAGCCATCGTCTGGAATACTTATCAGATGTACAGGATAGGAATGCTGGACAGTCTTCATAAAGCAATAATAACGGCCAGAGATAAGGGATATAAAATTGGGGCGAAACTTGTCAGAGGAGCCTATATGGAGAAGGAGCGAGAAAGAGCTGAAGAAATGGGTTATCCTGATCCTATTCAACCTAATAAAAAGGTTACTGATTCGGCATACGATGCAGCCCTCAAGTTATGCATGGATAATAGCGATATTGTCTCAGTCTGTTCAGGCTCCCATAACGAGAGAAGCAATTATTATTTAACCGAACTTATGCATCAAAAAGGTATGAAAAACAATGATAAGAGGGTTTATTTTGCTCAATTGTATGGAATGAGTGACCATATATCATTTAATTTAGCCAAGGCCGGATATAATGTAGTAAAATATGTTCCTTACGGACCGGTCGCATCAGTGATGCCTTATCTTTTACGAAGAGCTGAGGAAAATACTTCTATTGCCGGTCAAAGTAGTCGTGAATTCTTACTAATTAAAAGTGAATTAAAACGGAGAAAAATAGAAAGAGTTAATTAATCATGAGAATATGCTTTATCTGTATTATTTTTTCAGGGTTATTTTTTATGGGTTCAGGATGTAAACAAAAAGCAATTTCATTATTTAATGGGGAAAATCTTGATGGATGGATTGTGAAGGGTAAACCGGCCGATTTAGATAAAAACTACTGGGTAGTAAAGGATGGATATATTGAAGCAAATTCACTGGGAAGGCCCGATCATGATTATGTATGGTTGTTATCTGATATAGAATATAAAGATTTTGAAATTACTTTTGAATTCCAGGTATTCAGAGAAAGTCCGGGAAACAGTGGTATACAGATCCGAAGCCGGTATAATGACGAAACTTACTGGCTGAATGGCCCCCAGATTGACATTCATCCCCCTGGTTATTGGCGAACCGGTATGATGTGGGATGAAACACGTGGGAATCAGCGATGGATATTTCCCGATATTCCAGAGGGTCAATGGGTAGATTCAACCATGGCGCTGAATAATCATCATATGTATTTTTCTAACGATCAAACTTCCTGGAATGCCATGAAAGTCAGGGTCAGGAATAACCATGTGGAAGCTTGGCTTAATGAAGTGAAAATTACTGATTATAATGGGGAAGGGATTTTAAATGATGATTTACATAAAAGATTAAAAGTTGGGGATATGGGATACATAGCCTTTCAGATCCATACAGGTGATGAATTGAAAATTCGGTACCGTCATATTTTTATCAAATTACTATAAACTGTAAATCTGAAAAATTTATGAACTTTTGGATAATGGTTTAATAATGGACGAAAAGAACAAAAATATTACAGATCTCCTGAATAAACTTGATAATTTAATCAATAAGCAAGAATCTCTCGACAAGGAAATCAAATCCATCAAATCAGATATTGACAGCCTGGTGAGAGCATCTCCGAAGTGGGAAAAGGAAAAAATAGCAAGGGAAGGAGATTTAAAAGCTAAAAAACTAGAAATAGTTCAAAATTTTCAAATCAAGGAGCGAAAAAAAGACGAAAAACCAGGAGTGACTTCTTTATTTTCAAACCTGATCAAAGTAAATCTTGAGGAATTTATCGGTGGAAACCTGATCAACAAAATTGGAATTATTATCCTTATACTTGGTGTAGGAATAGGAGCTAAATTTGCCATTGATCACAACCTGATCAGCCCCTTGATCAGATTAATAATAGGTTATATTGTCGGTATCCTGCTTCTGATTTTTGCCTACCGCACAAAAAAGAATTATTTGAATTTCAGCGCAGTTCTTACAAGTGGATCCATGGCTACTATTTATTTTATAACCTATGCCGGACATGCTTATTATGAGATTATTCCACAGCTTGTGGCTTATATATTTATGATCGTTATCACAGCTTATACGGTGTATATTTCACTGGATTATGATAAAGAAATTATTTCCCTAATCGGTCTGGTGGGTGCTTATGCTATTCCTTTTCTAATCAGCAAAGATACTGAAAATTACAGGGTTCTTTTTATTTATATAACCATCATCAATACTGGCATAATGGTTGTATCTGTAAAGAAATTCTGGCGATGGTTATTTTACGCAGCCTTTGCTGTGACCTGGTCATTGTTTTTAACCTGGCAGAGGACTTCTTATGATCCTTCATCTGATTTGTTTACATCGTTAGTTTTTGGATTTGTGTTTTTTGGACTTTTTTATTTGACCTTCATCAATCATAAACTTTATTACAAAGAGAGATTTTCATTTGAAGATATTCTGCTTTTACTCGCTAACTCTTTTATTTTTTATGGTGTCGGTTATTATTCTCTTAATGAATTTGAATCTGCTCAAGAATATGTTGGTGCCTTTACCATTGGAAATGCACTGATACACCTGATGGTAAGTATTTTTCTATTTAAAAAGCAACATCCCGACAAAAATCTTAATCAATTTATAATTGGTTTAACCCTTGCATTCGTTACCATAGCAATTCCGGTACAATTCGATGCCAATTGGGTAACAATTTTCTGGTTTATTGAGGCTGTTATTCTTTTAAACATTGGCAGGTCACAGGCCACTCCTTTTTATGAATATTTATCCTATATCATCCTGGTTCTAGGTTTCTACAGCCTGCTTGATGACTGGTATTCCGAATATACATTTTACCAGGTAGATGATGTTAAAACACGTCTCACGCCATTCTTTAATATTTATTTTATCACTGCTTTGATCGCATTGGCATCGAGTAGCATCCTCAATTACATTCATTTTTCAGCGAGGTTTGGTAAGGCTCCTTTCAAGGATCCAACAATTAAAATCATCATTGAGTACGGTTTGTTAGCAATATTTATCTTAATCGCTTACTATACATTCAGGATTGAGATTGCAACCTATTGGAACCAACTCTATGTAGAATCCGGAGAAATATATGATACACGAAATCCCGATATTAGGTTTTTTAAAATTTCATATATATACATTTATACATTCCTATTCGTTTCAATACTCACCTTTTTAAATTTATCTAAAATTAAATGGGAAAAATTTGTATTACCTCTAATCACCTTAAACTCGCTGGTTATATTGGTGTTTTTAGTCCAGGGATTATATATACTTAGTGAATTACGAGAAAATTATCTGAATGCACCTTTTCCTGAATTATTTCTACCTGGAGTATGGCATATCTATATACGCTATTTTGCACTATTGCCTGCACTTGGATTAATTTTATTTAATCAATGGTATTCGAATATTAAACTTGAGATTCAGTTATGGAAGATCATTATTCAAATCTTTACTTCTCTGTCAATACTCTGGATCCTGAGCAGTGAATTGATACACTGGATGGATTTATTTGAATCAAAAGAGACCTATAAGATAGGATTGAGCATATTATGGGGAACATATTCTTTAATGCTTGTAGTTTTGGGAATCTGGAAACGTAAAAGATATTTACGGATTGGGGCGATTGTTCTTTTCGGGGTTACATTAATTAAATTGTTTTTTTATGATCTTACTGATTTGGATACAATATCGAAAACAATTGTGTTCATTTCACTTGGTGTATTGTTATTGATCATATCATTTTTATACAACAAATACAGGAAAATTATTTTTGATTGAGGAGGATAAACCAACATGATTCAACTTTAAATAATGTAAAATGTTTTTTCATTTTTTATAAACAGGGAAATAAAGTAGGATACTTTTTAATTCAATATGAGGATGAAATTATATCCATTAATCAAAACAGTTTTTTTTGTTTCTATTATTTTTTTCAGTGGATGTCAACAAAAACAGGATACAAAACCAAACATCATTATTTTCTTTTCAGATGAACTTGCACCAGAATATGTAGGTGCCTATGGTGGTAAAATGCCAACTCCAAATTTGGATCGATTAGCTGCAAATGGAATCAAATTTGAAAATACCTACGTGGTAGCACCGATGTGTACTCCAAGCCGATTTGCCATATTAACTGGCAAATATCCCGGACGTTGTATACATCCTGATTTTTTAGGGACATATCCAGAGGATCAACCCTATGTGATTGCCTGGAATACCTATCTTGAAGGAACATTACCTACTCTTCCAGGCATACTTTCTGAAAATGGTTATTTCACAGGAATGACAGGAAAATGGCATATTGGGAAAATAGGGGAAGATATCGACTTGCCAGATTTTACTGAAGATGCTGATCTTGATGATCTTAATATCAATATTAAACTACAATTGCATCAGGAAATTGTGAAAAACGAAGTAAAAAAAACGGCTGGCTTTGATTTTGCGGAAAGTGTTTTATGGGGCAATTATGATAATTTCGTTGTTAATCAATTACGCTATCATAATTTTCCCTGGATCACTTACGGTGCTATTGAACTTCTTGAAGCAGCAAAAAAAGTGGGCAAACCATTTTTTTTATATGTTGCGACAACCGCCGTTCATGGCCCTGGCCATGCCGAAACCTTTAATCAAGATCTCCGGTATACGCTTGAAGGCAAAGTTGATGGTGTTATGGAATATGCTCTACTTGCAGACTCAATGAAAGCGGTACTTGAGAATTTACCTCCACCCGTTCGTCATAAATATGCAGGGATGGCTTGTCTGGATAATCACATAAAACATGTAATGAATAAACTGGAAGAACTGGAAATGGATAAAAATACAATCGTATTATTTATGGCGGATCATAATGTGGAACCCGGGAAAGCCACCTGTTATAAGAAGGGCTTGCATGTACCTTTCATTTTACATTGGCCTGGTAAATTTGATCAAGGATCAACCACTGATCAACTTGTTTCAAGTGTTGACATTTTACCAACGATCCTGGAGATGGCTGATGTTCCTTTACCGGAAGGATCAAAATTTGACGGGATAAGTTTTCTCCCTTCTTTAAATAATCAATCCATTACTTCAAGACCTCATGTATATGCCGAATCTGGTTTGGCCAGGTCGGTTGCCGATGGTAGATGGAAATATATTACATTCAGATATCCTGAAGGTGTGATTAGGCAGATGCAATCTGGTGAAATTAATTATGCCCCCAATTATCTTAATCTTGAGAAACAGGCACATTCTTCCATCGCAATGGAGCATTTTCCCGGGTATTTTGATGCAGATCAGCTATATGACCTTGAAAATGATCCCTATGAGCAGGAAAACCTTGCATATCAATCTGAATATAGTGAGAAACTTAGGAAAATGCAGGATATATTATCTGCTTATTTGGTTACTTTCGACCATGCTTATTCTATTAGCGATACTTCTTTTATGAGATCTGAAAAGTTCCAGGAATTGGTAGATCAGTCTCTTTCATATGGAACAGATTATATTCCCTGGTTAAAACGTGATCACGGCAGCATCATATGGCCACCAAAGTAATAACGATTGAATGAGTGAATGATTAAATGAGTGATTTTTTCGAGCAACCAACATTGGGCTTTGAGCCAAAAAACCTTATTTCCCAATTTACGAAATCCCCGTTCACTCGCTTTGCCAGGTAAAACTTTAGCACCTTTCTTCGCATGCTGTCGCAGAAACTTTCACCGGTGGCAGAAGCCTTGCTCCTACGTCGTAGCCAACTTCGGTGAAGACGCATGGCAAAGAACTCAGATTAAGTCCCCGTAGCTAAGTGGAGGCAAGCAAGCTGGTTCACCTCATTATCAAAGCTTATTCCACCGTTTTATATTTACGAAAATGGAATAGTATAATATTTAAATTTTTGGCAAAAACGTTAATTTTTTTCTTCTAAATAATGGAAGAAATGATATACATCATATTTTCTTTTGAAAGTATCTTAAATATTTGTGAAATGTACTAGAGATAATTTGAACTGATTAGGGGATTTAGTGTTAAATACAGTCTTATATGATAAAGGATAAAAATTTTAGATTTCCTTATTTTTTAGTTGAAAGACAGCATTATATTTTTTTATTCTACATGAAGAAGTTGAGTGGATTTTTATGCCGAGGAAGGTATATAATTCCCAAACATTATGTCTGGGCTGTTCTTATTGTGTTGTCAGCATGCACATCAGGTAATCGAAACTCCAATAAAAACGCTGGGGAGGATGGTATTGCATTACCGGAACCCGGCAAGGATTATTTCATGGATATTACACAATACTCCGGAGTAAATTTTAAGCATACCATTGGGGATCACCATTTAAGCAATCTGGTAGAGTCAGTAGGTGGTGGTGCCGCATTTATCGACTATGATCAAGATGGATATTTAGATCTGTATGTTGTAAATGGTGCTCATGTAAATGGACTTAGTGAAGAAAGTGAAAAACTCGATTATCAGCCCATCAATCAACTATTCAGGAATAAAGGAAATGGTACATTCGAAGAGGTTACAAAAAAAGCGAAAGTGGGAGATACAGGCTATGGCATGGGCGTTACTGTGGGCGATTATAATAATGATGGCTATCCGGATATATATGTCAGCAATTACGGACCCAATATTTTATATCATAACAATACGAATGGGACATTTACTGATGTGAGTGAAAAAGTTGGAGTTGCAGGAAATGAGTGTAGTGTCGGGGCGGTTTGGCTAGATTATGATAATGATGGATATCTTGATCTATATGTAGGTAATTATATAGATTTTAATCCCGATTACAATTATTATTATGCACCGGATGGCTTTCCTGGCCCCATGGCATATGATGGACAGCCAGATCGATTATATCATAACCTGGGAAATGGTACTTTTGAAGAAGTGACTGAGCAAATGGGAGTATATAATCCTGAAGGAAGGGCTATGGGTGTAGGCTCAGCGGATTATAATAATGATGGTTTGATGGATATTTATGTGGCAAATGACCATATGGTAAATTATCTCTACGAAAATGTAGAGGGGAAAACTTTTCGCGAAGTAGGGATTGCTTCCGGTACGGCATTTAACCAGGTCGGAGAAGCTACTATTAGTATGGCTGTGGATTTTGCAGATTATAATGGAGATGGCACTCTTGATCTTTTTGTCTCTGATGATGGGTATTGCTCATTATTTGCTAATCAGGGTGATGGTGTTTTTAGTGAGATGTCCTATCATGCCGGAATAGCCTCTGCCAGTGGCCAACACGTTGGATGGGCTACATCATTTATTGATTATGATAATGATGGCGATAAAGACATTTTCAAGGTAAATGGAGAACTTAAACATCTTTACGGTCAGGAGGATCAGTTATTTGAAAATAAAGGTGATGGCACCTTTATCGATGTTTCAGTCGAACGAAGTGCCCATTTTCAGCAGGAAAGGGTAAGCCGTGGAGCATGTTTTGGCGATTATGATAATGATGGTGATATAGACGTGTATATTGTAAACCTGGATGATGAGGGGATTTTATTGCGAAATGATAAGGGGAATCAGAATAGCTGGTTGATCCTGCATTTGATTGGGAATGAAAGCAATAGAGATGCCACCGGTACACGGGTAATATTAACTGCCGGAGGCAAAACCCAGATTGCTCAGAAAAAAGGAGGAAGCGGTTATTTATCTCAAAACGATCCAAGAATTCATTTTGGTCTTGGAGATACACAAATGATCGATAAAATTGAAATATACTGGCCTTCGGGCAAAATGCAGGTATTGGAAAATATTGAGTCAAAACAGATTTTGACGCTGAAGGAACTCTGAGGAGTGATAAGATGAATACAAAGAAAAAAATACTGGCAAGTATGATTTTTATCCTGATCCTGGTAACAGGAGTTTTCTGGTTTAATCCTGAAGAACCCTTGAATCAGGATATGTTGATAGTCACTGCAGTGCCATCAGATATCGATCTATTGCACGATGATTTAGGTATTGATGGCAGATATGTTCCACGTGCTCAGATTATCGCCCATGATATTCATGATCAGGAAAATGATGATCTTATTCTGACTGAAGAATTTTATTCTGCACGCTCGCCGGAGGTTTCTTACGATGGCAAAAAAATGGTATTTGCAGGACAAAAGGATAAAGAAGCTACCTGGCAGATATTTATAAAAGACCTGGAGTCTTTACAGGTAACTCAGGTCACACAAAGTCCGGTCAACTGTACTGATCCTGCCTGGCTTCCCGATGGAAGAATAATTTTTTCCAGGTTAAATAAAGAAGAATCTGGGGGACAAATACATGTTCTTTATGTTTGCAATCCTGATGGTTCAAATAAAAAAAGGTTAACCTTCCACCCCAATTCAGACATATCCTCCTCTGTTACCAACGATGGTAGGATTATTTCACTGAGTGAACAGAAATATCCTAATCCGGGTATAAAACAAATATTTGCCTTACGAACGGATGGGACAAAATTTGAACTTTTCTACAAGAGCATCCAGCAAAAGATACCTGTCAGTCGTTGCTGGGAGGCGGATGGTCAGATTTATTTTATAGAGCAAGAAATGCCACTAGTAGGCAGGAGAGAACTTGTAACGGTGGCTTTTGGACATCCATTAAGTTCCTGGAAAAGTCTCTCTGCGGATGATCCGGGAGAATATCATTCTTTATATCCACTAAATATGGATCAATTGATTGTAGCATATCGGCCTGAGAGAACCAAATCTTTTGGACTTTATGTTTTTAATACAAAGGATAAAAAGACAGAAAACCTCATATTTGGTAAAGATGATTTTCATCTGATTGAACCTGTCATTTTAACCTCACGCACTATGCCTTTGAAGTTACCGGAAATTGTTGATGAAGCAAAAGTAAAAGGAACCCTATTATGTCATGATGCGGAGTTGTCAATGATGCCTGTTGAAGGTTTTGATGAAAAAAAATTGAAAATCCACAAAGTGCAGGTATTTGGATTAGATAGAATGTTAGGGGAAGTTCCGGTTGAGGAAGATGGTTCATTTTATATCCAGATTGATGCAGATACACCTGTGAGGTTCCAGACAGTAAATGCTGATGGAGAAATATTAAGAGGACCTTCAGCATGGATATGGGTACGACCCAATGAACGTAGAAGTTGTATTGGTTGCCATGAAGACAGGGAATTGGCACCTGAAAACAAAGTGCCGGATGCATTGTACAATGGGATGGTATCCTTACCGGAAGGTACAAAAACGGAAGCAATTGTTTTATCAGATAAATAGGATGAATAAACTGGGTAGAAGAATATTATTTTTGGGAATTCCACTGATTACGGTAGGAATTATATTCTACTCAGGACATCAATGGGGAGTGAGGCATGCAAAATATATAACAGGAGGTACACCACATCCATCAAACTGCATTTCGTGTCATTTTTATCTTGACCAGGATGCGCAAGTAGCCCAAATGCTTGATAGGGCATATGTTTCTCCTTTTAAAATGCTGGTTTCACCGGATGGAAAGTCTCTTTTCGTCACAGCACATGAAAGTAATGAATTTGTGATTGTGGATTTAGAGAGTGGTAAAGTAAAAACCAAGATACCTGTAGGGAAGTGGCCTCATAGTATATCGGTAAGTAGGGATGGAAAAACGGCATATGTCAGCAATCACTGGTCACAAAGTGTATCTGTAATAGATATTGATTCCGAGAAAGTCATTGATACAATTGAAGTTGGAAATGGACCTTCAGACCTTATACTTGATGAAAACAATGAGTTCCTGTATGTAAATAATAGCTTTGCAGGTAACCTATCTATCATAAATATCAATGAAGGAAAAGAATTCAGGCGAATACCTACCGGAAATTATCCAATGGGAATAGCTATCTCACCTGATGGTGGAAAAGTATTTGTCACACATAGGAGGGCAAAGCCGGAAGGTTTCCGAAAATCTCCCATAACGGAACTAGTAGTCGTTGATACCAGATATAAAAGAGTAACAGAGAGAAAGGAAATTCACTCGGCTCATATCATGGAGAATATTGATTTAACCCCATCTGGGGATCTTGCTTTGTTTACATTAATTCGACCAAAAAACCTGGTACCATCCACACAGATCGAACGTGGATTCATGATTACTGAGGGAATTGGTATCATTGAAACCCATGCTGGAGGGAAGGTGGCTCAACTATTATTGGATGAACCTAACAGGTACTTTGCTGATCCCTATGATATTGTAGTAGCACCTGACGGAGAAAAAGCATATGTCTCTCATGCGGGTGTAGATTATGTGTCTGTATTAGATATAAATGAGATCAGAAAAATCCTGGCTGAGAATAACCAGGATGAATTGAACAGGATTGCCAATCATCTTGGTATGAGTTCAAAATTTGTCATTAAAAGAATACAAACTGGTCCTAATCCTAAAGGACTTACCATTTCACCAGATGGTCAATATGTGTATATAGCAGAGCGTTTTGCCGATGAGGTGTCTGTTTTGGATACCCGTTCAATGAAAATTGAAAGACATATCGATCTTGAAGGCCCTCGAACGATCACCCAGGTTCGACAGGGTGGGCGACTGTTTTACAATGCCGGACGTACTTTTCAGAATCAATACAGTTGTTCAACCTGCCACCCAGACGGGGCGGAAGATGGTCTTACTTATGATCTCACAGGTACTGGCAGAAATCTTGAAAATACAATTACTTTAAGAGAATTAAGTAATACTTCTCCGTTCAAATGGAATGGTAAAAACGTAAGTGTTTATATGCAATGCGGCATGCGTTTTTCCAGATTTGTTACACGAACAGAATCTTTTACTCCTGATGAGCTCAACGCTTTGGTGGCATTTATTTTTCAGAAGCTTGAAAATCCACCAAATCCATTTCAATTACCAAATTACGAACTCACTGAAGTTCAAAAAAGAGGAAAGGCCATATTTGAAAGAACCAAAACAAACGATGGGCGTGAAATTCCAGAAAAAGATAGATGTATTACCTGCCATCCGCCTCCTTATTTTACTGACCGGTCCAGTGCTAATGTCGGATCAGGTTTTGAAACGGATACCGAAGAAATTTTTGATACGCCCAAGCTTAATAATATTGTAGATACGGCACCATATCTCCATGATGGTCGAGCAAAAACCCTTGAGGAAATTTGGACCATTTATGGCGGGGAAGATTTCCACGGATATGTAAATGATATGATGAAGATGGAACTAAATGATTTGATCGAATATTTGCGCAGTATTGGACCTGCTCATACATATAAATTTGAAGAATCAAGTATAAAAGAAGCTAGCAATGAATAGACCTGTACAAAAAAGATTTACCATAACAACCCTCATTATCCTGATGTTGGGGGGAGGTATTTTTCTGGGATTCAGTTTGAAAAAAACTCTTCATTTTCCTGTTGGAGGGATGGCTTCCTCCGAAAATTTTGATGGTGCTAAAGCATTTAAAACAACAAATCCTGCTAAAATACAGGAACTAAAGATCTATGATTCATGGAAACATTATACCACGAAAGAGGGTCTGCCCTCAAATAAGATCAACACTGTCAGAGTTGATGGCAACAGGGTATGGATTGGAACCGACAAAGGACTTGCCTTGATGGAAAATGGTAAAATTATAAATGTTTTAAAAGAGGAGGATGGATTAGCACATCATAATGTTGTAACTATAGATGTAAGTCCTATGACAGGAGATGTCTGGATCGGTACAATGAGTGGATTAAATAGATATTCAGCCGGGAAATTTGAAACATTTAATCAGTTTAACAGTGGCGTGCCCAATGATGTGATATACCAGGTTTATTGTATTGATAAATATGTATGGTTGGCTACGGGGGGCGGTGCCGGCTGTTATGATACGTACTCACAACAATGGAAAATATTCACGGAAATGAATGCTCCCATGCATGAACCTTGGACTTATGGTATATCCGGTGGAGATGGGAAAGTATGGATTGCGGCGTGGGGTGGTGGAATCATTGAATATGAACTGGAAACTGCGCAGATGAGAGATTATATCGATCCAGATGGTGAAATGGAAATTGATTTATTTCCTGATGATGGGTTGGTACATGATATCACAACCGGTTCTTCCTACGAAAATGGGATTCTCTGGGTCGGGACCTATTTTGGTATGAGTCGTTATGACGGAACCCGATGGAAGGGATATTTTGATCATGATAGTGGTCTGGCAAGTAATTTTATCAATTTCACTAAAGCACAGGGTACCGCTGTTTGGCTCTGTACTGATAACGGATTAAGCAATTTTAATGGTCAAACCTGGGTTACATACCGTCCTGTCGAAGAAAGTACCAAAGGCGAAGTGATCATTACTGAAGGAGATAAAAAAAGAACGTTGACAACAAGTACCTCCATGTCAAACAATTATTTATGGGGCATGGATTATGACGAAGAATATATATGGTTAGCTACTGCCAAAGGATTGAGCAGGGGGGAGGCCTCCGGTAAATTGATGGCCAAAGCAACACAATAAAGAAATTATTTAACTAAAAAGAAGAAAAATGATAGAGACGCAACAATTATTGATCGATTTGGATCAACTGACGGATGGTGAACGGGATGAAATGATTAAACTTGGAATATTATCAGATAACAATAAATTAAAGGCATATAAATTTCCTTCGGTTCATTTTGAACGTCCGCCGATTGAGAAATTTGCAGTTCATGCCCCAGAGGTAATTAATGAGGCCTACAATTATAAAAAACCATCCAGCTTTTCGAGGGCACTCAAATTGAACTTTGGGGATCATAAAGTATTGCTTATTTCCGGTACTGCCAGCGTAAATGAACAGGGCAAACCTGAACATATTGGCGATTTCAGGGCACAAACCTGGAGGACTTACCGGAATATTACCCAGCTACTTAATGCTGAAGAAATGACCTGGCATGATGTAGTCAGAACTACCAATTATCTTCGTGACATCGAAAGGGATTACGCAGAATTCAATAAGATCAGGACCTCATTTTTCCATTGGTTACAGTTAGATCCTTTACCTGCCAGCACAGGAATCCAGGCCAGGTTATGCTGGGAAAGCTTGCTTGTTGAAATAGAGGCCATTGCCATTAGTAAAGTAAACTGAATGTTTATGAATAAAATATTTACAAAATTAATTTTATTATTAGTTGGGCTATTTTGTCTGTATTCATTAGATCTGAAAGCTCAGGAGGAAAAGAATTATGGAAAAACCCCCTATGAATTGTTTCCTTTCAGTCGCTTTCAGGAACCCTATATACGGCATTTTGTATATCCTCCACAACCATACCTTGGTCCAAACAGGGAGAAACCCGAACCAACTGATCTAGCCGAAGTCAGGATCGGATTTCTCGGCCCCCTGGAAGGTTCACCTCTCATAGATTATGGTATACAGATGTTACAGGGCATACAACTTGCTGTTGATGAGGCGAATGCTAAAGGTGGATATAAAGGATTACCATTCGTGGTGATGCCTCATAATGATGTTGGTTTATGGGGGGCTTCGGCAAATGAAGTGGTGAAGATGGATGATGAAGGGGTTTGGGCTATTATCGGTTCTATCGATGATATAGTTACACATGTGGCTATTCGAGTGGCGCTGAAACTTGAGATCCCCGTTGTAAATGTGGGGGATCCGGATCCCACATTGACGGAGACCAATATACCCTGGGTGCTGAGGGTGATCAGCGATGATCGACAAAGCAGCTATGCGCTGGCGACCTATATGTATCAGGAAAACGATTTTAAAAGGATCGCAGTTTTACGTGCTAATAATCGTTATGGACGCGTTGGGACAAAAGAATTCAAAGATGCATCCGAAAGGATAGGAAGACCTGTTTTATTCGAACTTCGATTTGCAGATGGAGATATGGATTTCACCAACCAGTTGGAGAACATTAATAAATCAACAGCTGATGCAGTTGTTCTTTGGGGAAATCCGGAGGAATTGGGAATGATTGTCAAACAAATGCGTGAGATGGGTATGGATCATCCTGTTTTCGGCTGTGACCGTTTGGTGAATACTAAATTTATAAATTATGCAGGAAAGGAAAATGCTGAAGGGATTGTAACCACCATTCAATATCTCCCGGATATGAACAATCCAAAGTACAAAATGTTTTACGATAAATACGTGAAAAAATATATGATGGAGCCGGATGTATTTGCAGCGCATGCTTTCGATGGTGCGAATCTGGTTATAGAATCAATTAAACAAGCCGGATTAAATCGCGCCAGGATCAGAGATTTGCTGCTGGATCTGGAAACGTATCAGGGCTATGAGGGTGCAACAGGTAAACTGGAAATAGATCCTTCCTGGAACGATGTTGGGGAAATATGGATGGTAAAAATTGAAGATGGTAAATTTAAATATTTCCCCAGACCGAAATTTAAATCTGAAAAAGCACAATCGGATGCTGGTAGTATTTCAGGAAAAAACTAAACAATGGAAAGTATAACATGCAATATAAATGCCTCTTTTCTTGAAAGTAGTTCCTATAAAAAGGCGGGCAGACATAAAAAACCTGAGGGTACGATCCTTGATATCGGTGGAATAAAAATTGGTGGGAAAGCATTTGTGGTGATGGCTGGACCATGTGCGGTTGAAAATGAAAATCAACTTATAACAACAGCCAGGGCGGTTCATGAAAAAGGAGGTAATATTCTTAGAGGGGGAGCTTACAAACCAAGATCCTCCCCTTACAGTTTCCAGGGGTTGGAAGAAGAAGGGCTCAAACTATTGGAAAAAGCAAGACAAGAAACCGGTATGCCTGTGATTACGGAGGTGATGGATACCAGAAAGGTGGAAACGGTATGTGCTTACACAGATATTCTGCAAATTGGCTCCCGTAATATGCAAAATTTTCCTTTGCTTAAAGAGGTCGGGCACTGCCGGAAGCCGGTCATGCTGAAAAGGGGGATGAATGCGACAATTGATGAATTACTTCTAGCAGCTGAATATATACTTGATGGAGGTAATGAGGAGGTAATGGTATGTGAAAGAGGTATAAGATCGTTTGAGACTTCCTATCGCAACACAATGGATCTGAATGCTGTGCCTATGCTCAAACAACTAACCCATTTGCCGGTCATTGTGGATCCAAGTCATGGAACCGGACATGCCTGGATGGTTCCGTACCTGGCAAAAGCAGCACTCGCCGTGGGGGCAGATGGCCTGCTTATTGAGGTTCATTATGATCCGCAGCAGGCATTGTGTGATGGACCCCAATCATTGACGGTTGAACAGTTCGGATCACTGATGGAAGAGCTTAAGGTGCTTTCAAAAGCATTAGGCAGAAGCTTGTTTGTCCCTGAGACTTCCATAACCAGAACATAAAGAATGGGCCAATACACATTTGGTTATTTTTCGATCATGCTTATAATACTCATGATCACAGCCGGAATAAGCATTAAAATGATCCCTTCTGGTAAAAAACTAATTAACTTTCAACCGGCTATATCAAAAAAAACTGAGGTTAAAAACCCGCAAGAGGAAAAGGTGATTAAAATTGGATTATTATTGCCCAATCCTCCGGACCAGGATCCATTAGCCCTGGCTGCTAAACAGGGTGCTGAATTAGCTATCATGCAGGCGAACGAAATTGGTGGTTTCGATGGTAAGTCTTTTAAAATAGTAATCCGAACCGCTAATGGATTATGGGGAGCAGGATCGAAAGAATCCGTCAAATTTATTTTTGAGGATGAAGTGGTCGCCATCATTACAGCCTTAGATGGCAGGAATGCACATTTGGCGGAACAGGTAGCTGCTAAATCCCATATTGTTCAGCTGGCAACCCGCGCCACGGATGAAACCCTTTCCCAGGCCTTTGTTCCATGGTTTTTCAGGATTGTTCCCAATGATAAACAACAGGCTGAAGCACTAATTGAAGAAATTTATTATAAACGAAGCCTGCGTAAGTTATATGTTATTTATGAAGATGAATATGACCATAAAATGGCCGCAGAAACTTTTAAAAGAATCGCTATCAAGAAAGATCTAGAACTTATTGGTTTTAGGTCTTATTCATCAACTAGTTCAAATACCACAGTAAACTCAATACATAATTATACACAAGCCATCATTTTTTTTGGATCATATAATTTGGCCCGCCCTGTTCTCGATAATATTAAAATGGCAAATAGTGAAGTTCAGATTTTTGGCCCGCTTTCAATGACTGCTGATGGGCTGATCGGATCCGGTTTTTCAACCGGGTGTGAAGGAGGTATATTTGTTTCCTCCAAATTTTGTTTTACTACCCATGGTCAGGAATTCAAAAATATTTTTTTAGATACTTATGAAAATATGCCTAATCCTGCAGCCTCATATACCTATGATGGTGTAAAACTGATTATTGAAGCAATCAGAAAAGCAGGAACGGACCGAGATAAGATCCGGGATGTATTGGCTGATATAGAATATTCAAATGGAGCGACAGGTCCTATTCAATTCGATGATCATGGTAACAGAACCTCTCCTGTTTTTATGATACAAATGATCAAAGGCCATCCTGTAATACTGCATCGTTAATTTGCCTGGTTCATTTATTTCTAATAACGATCAATTATATCTATTTTTGCAGTCAAAATTTTATTTGCATGCACTTAAGCGAACAGGAAATACAAAGACGAAAGGATAGAGAGGAACTGATCAAACTTGGCATTTTGCCATATCCATCTGAAACATTTGAGGTCAATGTAACAACCGCAGATATTCATAAGAATTATGTAAAACGAAAGATGGATTACAAAAGTATATCCATTGCGGGACGTCTGATGAGTCGCAGGATTATGGGATCAGCATCTTTTGCGGAAATCCAGGACTCGACTGGCAGGATTCAGATTTATGTACGTAGGGACGATATCTGCCCGAATGATGATAAAACACTTTACAATACAGTTTTTAAAAAATTGCTGGGAATTGGAGACATTCTTGGAATCCACGGTTTTGTGTTTACTACCCAAACCGGTGAGATCTCAATTCATGTGCAGAAATTATCCCTTTTATCCAAATCTCTGAAGCCTTTACCTATTGTCAAAGAAAAGGTAGATGAATCAGGCAATGTCAAAACCTGGGATGCATTTACCGATCATGAGCAACGATACCGTCAACGGTATGTTGATCTTATTGTAAATCCCGAGGTTCGTGATACATTTATCAAGCGTACACAGCTGGTGAATTCCATGCGTAATTTCTTGAATGGTCGAGGTTATCTCGAGGTTGAAACACCTGTTTTGCAACCTTTGTATGGTGGGGCAGCCGCAAAACCATTTACTACCCATCATAATAAGCTGGATATGAAACTTTATTTGAGGATTGCCGATGAATTATACCTGAAAAGACTGATAGTCGGAGGATATGATGGAGTGTATGAATTTTCAAAGGATTTCCGAAATGAAGGCATGTCCAGATTCCATAATCCGGAATTTACAATGATTGAGCTGTATGTTGCTTACAAAGATTATATCTGGATGATGGAACTAGTTGAAGAAATGATTGAAAAAGTTGCTCTTGACCTGCATGGCACTACAGAAGTAAAGGTTGGTGAAAATATCATTGATTTTCAAATACCCTGGAAAAGGTATACTATGTTTGAAGCCATCGAACATTATACAGGCATAGATATTTCAGGAATGGATGAGAACGAACTCAAAAAGACAGCTGAAAAGTTGATGGTTGAAATAGATCCCACGATGGGAAAGGGGAAAATAATTGATGAGATATTTGGCGACCGCTGCGAACCCTATCTGATACAACCCACCTATATTATGGATTATCCGATTGAAATGTCTCCTTTGGCCAAAAAGCACCGTTCAAAGCCAGGTCTTGTAGAGCGATTCGAAGCCATTTGCAACGGCAAGGAGTTATGCAATGCTTTTTCAGAGCTCAATGATCCTATTGACCAGCGTCAAAGATTTGAAGAACAGTTGGAATTGGGACGAAGAGGTGATGAAGAAGCGATGATACTCGATGAAGATTTCTTAAGGGCATTGGAATATGGGATGCCTCCCACGGCTGGTCTGGGAGTGGGTATCGACCGTCTGGCGATGATCATGACGAATCAGAATTCGATCCAGGATGTCATCTTTTTCCCACAGATGAAACCTGAAAAGAAGTCGGTGATTGCTACTGACCAGGACTTTATCGAACGTGGAGTCCGAAAGGAGTTAATCCCCCTTTTGCATCAGATTGGTATTGAAACCGTTGAACAATTAAAAGCTGCTAATCCAAATAAACTATTCAATGATGTGTGCGGGATACGTAAAAAAATGAAACTTAACGATGTAAAAAATCCGACCCTAGAAGAAGTTAAAAACTGGATTGAAAAATAAAACAAAAACTTGGTTAAAATAGCCTCAAACTTGATAAATTTAATTATATAAAAACACTTATAAAAAATAATAACATGCGCGAAAAAAGCATTGAACTTTTAAACAAAGCAGTAGCCGACGAACTTTCTGCCATCCATCAGTATATGTATTTTCATTTTCATTGTGATGATAAAGGTTATGATCTTCTAGCCGGGTTGTTCAAAAAGACAGCCATTCAGGAAATGATTCATATTGAAAAATTATCTGAGAGAATTCTTTTTCTAAAAGGTGATGTTGAAATGAAACCGGCAGAATCGGTAGAAAAGATTCACGATGTGAAAAAAATGCTTGAAAAAGCTAGGAAAATGGAAGAGGATAGTGCGAAAGAATATAATATCTGGGCCAATGAATGCGCCAGAAACAATGACGCCATTTCCAAGCAACTTTTTGAAAGCCTGGTGGGGGAAGAAGAAACCCATTATGACCAGTTTGATGTGGAGGTGGAAAACATGCAAAAGTATGGTGATAATTACCTGGCCTTACAATCCATTGAAAGAAGCAAATCCGTATCAACCAGGGGTCAAGTAGAATAGATATTGTAAGCGTTCTATCGCTGGCCAGGGCAAGAATGAAAGTTAGGGGTAGGACAAGTAAACTTACAGTTTTGTTTTTACCCCGACATCAGAAAGGATCTTTACAAGTAGTTGAAATTACAAATATCATATAAAGAATTCCTGTTTTAAAAATAGGAATTAAAATCGCATATTTGTTATAGTAAGATTTATAATCATCCGGATTCCCGGATTGATTTTTTAGATTTTTGCTGCAGTATGTTTTGTATTTTTTAAACTGAAATACTATGAAGAGCAGCCGAAGGAATTTTTTAAAGAACACGGGCCTGGCTATAGGCGGATCTTTAATACTTCCAGCCTGTTATTATGAACCTGCACCTTTCCGTTTCTTCAGTCAGGAGGAAGCTGAATGCCTGATCGCTATCTGTGAATGTATTATCCCTGCGGATGATGCACCCGGCGCCACTGATGCCGGTGTGATTTATTATATCGATAAACAGATAATGGGACACTTTAAAAAATATCAGCAAATCTATCGGGAGGGTATTGATGCTTTACAGAAAGATTGTAAAATTAATATGGGATTCAATTTCGAATCACTTACCTCAGATCAGCAAGTCAAATTTCTGGAAATGATGGAGGAGAATAACGAAAAGCTAAAAAACTGGGTATCCATCCGTCCTGCCACTTTTTTCAACATGGTGATTAATCATACGATGCAGGGTTTTTACGGTGCTCCCAGACATGGAGGTAATAAGAATTACATGAGTTACCGTATGCTGGGCATTGGTTATCCGCAGATTGTCGGCCAGAACCGGTATGGAAAGGGGGATAGCAATGGCTAAAAAATCCTATCGGGCCATAGTGGTGGGAGCAGGCGCAGGTGGTGGCGTTGTCGCGAAACAGCTGGCTAAAAAAGGCATTTCAGTCTTACTCCTTGAGCGCGGTGATTGGCCAATCTATGATGAACATATCAATGATGAACTTATCTCACAGCGTACCTGGGTGTTGGGAACTGCTTTTGGGCCGGATGGAGAAAAACATCCCAGGGTAATGGTAAGAAAGGATGGGTCCCGGGATATTGTAAAACCAACCGATGGATGGGATTATAACCACATTGCCTCGTGTGTTGGTTCAGGAACAGTAAGTTATGGAGCTATGGCCTGGCGTTTTATGAAGGAAGATTTTAAGATGCGTTCTACATATGGTGATGTGCAAGGATCTACCCTGGATGACTGGCCTTTATCTTATGATGAGCTGGAACCTTATTATGAAATGGCAGAATGGGAAATCGGTGTTGCCGGAGATGATGCTCAAAATCCTTTTGCACCTCCAAGAAAAAAACCACATCCTATGCCGCCGTTTGAATATAACAAGGAGGCTAATGTACTTAATAATGCAGCTAAACGGCTAGGACTTCATCCTTTCCCCATCCCAATGTTGCGGAATTCGGTGCCATATAATGGCAGACCTGCCTGTATCAGAAACAGGACCTGTTGTGGTTTTGCCTGTCCAGTCGATGGTAAAAACGGTACTCAGAACACCTCAATTCCTGAGGCAATCAAAACCGGGAATTGTGAAATAAAAACAAATTGCAAGGTAACGGAAATAATTATTAATGATTCTGGCAGGGCAGAGGGTGTAAGATATTTCGATGATAAAGATAAAGGATCAGAAGCATTTGCTGATATCGTGGTGATAGCTGCATCCGCCATTGAATCTGCCCGGTTGCTATTGAATTCAAAATCAAAACTATTTCCGAATGGCGCAGGAAACAACTATGACTGGGTAGGGCGGAATCTTCAGGGGCATGCCTATACAGGAGCATTCGGACTTTTTGATTATGATATTCTGGATTATATTGGACCAGGTGCAAGCCTGGCATTATGTGATTACAACCACCACAATAAAGGCATCATTGGAGGTGGATTGCTGGCCAATGAATTTAATCGGCTGCCTTATTTATACACAGGTGTCAGGCCTCCAGGATTAAAACGGTGGGGGAAAGAACACAAGGACTTTCAAAGGTTTACCTATTTACGAAACAGCCAAGTGGTTGGACCTATCCAGGAGATGCCTGTATTCGAATCACGGGTTCAACTCGATCAGGAGATTAAAGATTATTGGGGAATGCCAGTGCCTGCATTATCAGGTGAACGGCATCCATTGGACCATGAGCATTGTAAATTCCTATCCGCCCGTGCCGAAGAGATCCTGATTGAAGCCGGAGCCATAGAAACCTGGCAGTCAGTAGGTGGGAGAGGAGGGCCAAGTGGCGGACAGCATCAAATGGGTACTGTACGGATGGGAAATGACAAGACAACATCCGTAGTAAATAAATATGGACAATTACATGAAATAGATAACCTGTTTGTTGCCGATGGCAGTGTTTTTGTAACAGGTGGCGGATTTAATCCCGTCCTCACCATTATGGCCATCGGATACTGGGTTGGGGATCATATTGTGGATCTCTGGAGCGGAACCGGATTAAAATCATAAAGTATGAAAAGGTTATTTATTTTTTTTGTTATTCCGATTACGGTTATGGGTATATCATTTTTTGGTTTTTATACATATTGGAATAACGCCGATCCGGAGAAGTCCTGCTCCAGTTGTCATGAAATAACGCCATCCGTATCTTCTTTGCAACATTCGGCTCACCGCGAAATACGATGCTTTGATTGTCATGGCAATGCTCTCAGTAATGGTTTTCATAGTCTGAAAGAAAAAGCGAATATGGTTCTTACCCATATTACGGATGAAAGATGGAATGAGGATATCAGTTTAAATGAAAGCCAGGTTCTGGAGGTAACAGAACGTTGCACTATTTGTCATCAATCGGAATATACAAAATGGAAATCAGGACGTCATTCAACCAGTTATTCAGATATTTTTCTGAATACCCTGCATAATTCTATGGAAAGGGTATATTGGGATTGCTTCAGATGTCATGGAATGTTCTTTGAAGGAAATATATATGACTTGATTTCCCCTGTTTCAAAGGAAGGTCCCTGGGAACTTATTGATAAGGAAAAAGCAGATCAGCCGGCCATTCCCTGTTTGGCATGCCACCAGGCCCATACGGAAAATGAACTTTATCCTTCCTTAAAAAATGTTCAGGGATCTTTACCGTTAAAAGGCAGAAATCCTGTTTTCGGTTTGTACATTCGATCAGACAGAATATTCCTGCGTGGAGATCATCTGCCTGAACCCAATATGTATTTGGAGAATGAACAGATATTATATTCGGATGATCCTTCACAATCTTTATGTATTCAATGTCATGCGCCTGGAGCCTTTCATCAGGTTGGGACGAATGATGACCGTACTCCCGTAGGCGTGCATGAAGGATTAAGCTGTAACGTTTGCCATGAACCGCATTCTAACAACGCAGATAATTCATGCATCACCTGTCATCCAGCTATATCCAATTGCGGCCTTGATGTTGAAACCATGAATACCTCATATTCAAATCCGGGTAGTCAGCACAACATTCATTTTGTTTCATGTGATGATTGTCATGAGAAATAACTCGTACTACGACTATAGTGGTAGTACAAGTTATTAATTAAAACTTAATCCCCAACCAGAATATTGATCAGTTCAGCGAAGGGTTTATTGACATCCCGATCCACTATGCCAAATCCCCCTTTATAATCCCAGTTTGCCCATGAAATGTTATTTTTCTCCAAAATGAAACGCATATCTTTATACCACTGCATTCGAGATGCTTCATCAATGGTTGGATAACATCCCCATTCACCACAATAAAGCGGCAAATCATATTGGGATGCTTTTTGAATAGGCTGTGCCATCAACATTTCCAGGATATCACGATCATAATATCTTTGTTCATTTTTAATACGGTCATATAATTCTCCTTCCAGTCCCTCCAGATCTTCATCCTCTACCGTTAATCCCGGGTATTTCACAGGCCCATCATAATCGGCTATGTCCGTCCAGCTGGCCTGATAATGGGTGATGATAAAGGGTATATAAAAGTGAAAACTTAAAATAATGTGATTGTCATCTTCCGGTATGCGAAGGTCATCAAAGGTAAAAACAGACTGCCACCGGTTCGATCCGATCACAACTTTCCTTTCCGGTTCATTTTCACGGACCACTGCCAACGCCCTTTCTACCAGTATATTCCATTCTTCCGGATCATCGGCGACCGGTTCATTCATCAATTCATATGCGACAAGACCATTGGGGTATTTTTTCAATTCTTCGGAAAGGTCACGCCAGCAATTAATAAACTGCAGCTGGGCGGCAGGATCAGTCCATAAGGGTTTATCATCTGCATTGAAGTAATGCGATCTGAGAATATGCAGATCAACCACCACCCGGAGTTGATTCTCAGCGGCCCATCGAATGCCATTATGGAGCAGTTCAAAGGCTTCGGATTCTTTATTGCCAAGCGTATCCCACATTTGTTCTTCATCAATGGGTATCCTGATATGATCATAACCTACACTGGAGATAAAATCAATATCCTCTTTTTGAATGAAGTTTCTACGTTCTTCTCCTCTCCTTTCGCTTTGTGATAACCAGTGACTGATATTTACACCACGTCTTATTTCATATGGAGTATTTTCGAATGAACTAATGGCAGTTCGGGTTTCAGTATCCTGCTCCCAGGAACATCCAATAATAAAAATCAGAAAAAGGATTTTAATAAACACTTTATTAGTATTCCAAGGTTTAAAAAATTGTTTTATCATTTTAAAAAATTTTGTTTGGTGAATTTACATAAATATATCAAAATCAGCAGGGTTCTTATTCAATTGATGCAGATGAATGTGAAAAAATTACAGGTAATCCAAAAACCGAGATCGACAAATTAATGGTAGGGGTACATAAATTTCATGTAATTTGTCTTTTTTTATTATCTTCCGGCTCAATTATTTGTCGTATATGAATTCATCTGACAGACCAACTTTTATTAAAACTGAAGATGGATGGGCGATCCTGATTGGCTTGTTCATCCTTATAACTGGCTTGATTGTCTTTTTTGAAGCTCTTCCGGATAACTACAAATCATTACATCAGCAGTATAATTTGGTTATGGAAAATGAGCAGGCAGAAGCACCTTTTAGAACAATCAAGTGGTATAAGGCCTATCAGGCGCAACAAGACCTCAGAATGGATAAAACACCAGTTGGTATTTTTTTTATTAACCTCACGGGAAAACCACATAGCTGGACTGCAAACCCAATACAAGCATTTTTTCATAGTGAAATAGATACTGTCATACGGGGTGATAAAAATCAGGCATCATTAAAATCAGCTCAGGAAGTATTGGATAAAAGGTATCAGGAAGCAGAAAAAAGAGAAGGCAAAGCGCGTACAGAAAATTTTAAAAATGAGGAGTTGAACCGGTCAGCAAAAATTGCGATAGCTGAATGGTTGGATTCCAGGGAAAAAACAGACAAACTGATTCAGAAGTCAGCGGGGAAAAATCACAACCAGATTCCTTATCTTTTCGGGCTTTTTATTATCATGGCTCTTGTCTATGGAATAGGCACATACATGATGGACAGATATTTTTTTAAGTTCATCGTGGGATTATTATATGTTTTTGTCATCGGTATAATTGCTTATTTTTTATCCGCTCAATCTACTATGAGAACAATCGGATTCGGGTATGCAGCCTGGGCCATCATTATAGGGCTGCTAATCAGCAATACTATTGGAACACCGTCCTGGGTGAAACCAGCTGTTAAAACAGAATATTTCATAAAGACTGGGCTTGTATTATTAGGTGCAGAAATACTTTTCGGGAAAATATTATCTATTGGCTTACCTGGTATTTTCGTGGCCTGGGTTGTGACCCCCATTATACTGGTGGTTACCTTCTGGTTCGGTCAAAAGGTATTAAAGATCACCTCAAAAACTTTGAATATAACCATATCAGCTGACATGTCAGTTTGCGGTGTCTCAGCGGCCGTTGCTGTTGCAGCTGCCTGCCGGGCAAAAAAGGAGGAGCTCACATTGGCTATCGGACTATCCATGGTTTTCACCTCTGTCATGATGATTTTATTGCCCCTTTTTATCAACTGGACAGGAATGCCTGAAGTACTGGGAGGCGCATGGATCGGTGGAACCATTGATGCTACCGGGGCAGTAGTTGCAGCAGGAGCTTTTTTAGGGGAAAATGCCATGATGGTTGCGGCAACAATAAAAATGATCCAGAATGTTTTGATCGGGGTGATTGCTTTTTTTGTGGCTATTTATTTTACGATGAAAGTAGAAAATAAAGGTGCTCAGAAAATATCAGCCATTGAGATCTGGTACAGATTCCCCAAGTTTATTCTGGGATTTATCGGGGCATCAATTGTATTTTCAGGGTTATATAGTTTGGTAGGGATTGATCTGGGGTATACAGTGATTGATCAGGGGATTATTGGCGCGTATTCCAAAAATCTTCGTGGCTGGTTTTTCTGTCTTTCCTTTGTCAGCATAGGGCTTGCTACAAATTTTAAAGAGTTGAAAAGCCATTTTAAAGGGGGAAAACCTCTGATATTATATGTTAGTGGACAGACATTTAACTTGGCATTGACATTATTAATAGCATACATTATGTTCTATAGGGTATTCCCCGAAATAACAGATATGTTTACGAACTAATATATTGATCGGATGCGCAATTATATCAAACTGATTGGATGCTTGTTCGTTATTGTATTCTTTCTCTGGATGATGCATAATGGAATGGAGATGCATTTGGGTTCTATGCCGATATACCATACAATTCGGGAAAGAAATATTGATGCCTCTACTCTTTTCTACACAGAAAGTGAAATATCAGTGCAATCGGAAAGAAAGTTGAAAAAATACTGAATTATAGTATCTATTTCCATCTTCGGATCACTCGAATAAGAGTTCAGGGAACTTCCGTAAATCAATATCATCAGAGTCCATATTTAAGTGATCCTGATGGAGTAAATGGGTTCTATGGGCAGGGAGATTACGAGGGATAAAATAATAAATGATGCCGAAATTAATACATGTTCTACCACTCAAATGGATTGAGCGAAGACAAATTGTTAAGTACGCGCGATTTTCAATTCAGCCACCGTTTAAAATCCGGTGACCGTTCCACACTGACAACTACCTCCTTTTTTGTAAAAGGTTCAAGCTCGAGCTTAACCCGGCTTTTTGTCCACGCATACATGTTCTTAATAGCATGATAGCCAACTATGAATTGCCGGTTGATACGAAAAAACATTTTAGGGTCCAGCTCATTTACGAGTTTATCCAGGGATGAATCGATCACATACTGTCTGCCAGTCTTATCGATCAGATAGGCATATTTCCCTTCTGCATAAAAATAAGCCACTTCCTCAATACCTATTGATTTGATCTGATCTTTGCCTGTATATACCATAAATCGTTCTTTAAAATCCTTTTGTTGACTTTTCATGGCTTCCAGTAATGCCTGAAAATCAATTGGTGGTTCCTCCAATGAGGTATTTGTCATCGATTTATATTTACTCAAAGCCCGTTCAAGATCAGATTTTTTAACAGGTTTTAAAAGGTAATCCAAACTGTTGAGCTTAAAGGCATCAATTGCGTATTGATCATATGCCGTTGTAAATATTATGGGTGTATTTACATGAACTTTTTCAAATATTTTAAAACTTACCCCATCCGACAAATGAACGTCAAGAAAAATCAAATCGGCGTGGTTTCTTTTAAGCCATTCTACTGCCTGTTTGATACTTTCCAGCTTTCCCAGAATTTCAATATGAGGTTCCAGGTCTATTAATTGCCTTTCTAGTTTATTGGCCGCCAAGGGTTCGTCTTCAATGATGATTACCTTCATTTTTCCTTTGTAATTATTGGTATTTTGGCAATAAAATATTTATCATCCTGACTGAAATGAGGATTTTTATTTTGAAACAAGGAATATCGTTCCTTGATATTGTTTAACCCGATCCCTGTTGAATCTTGCATATCCGAGCGGAGTTGTAGATTGTTCCTTACAATGAGGGATTCATCATCAGCATAGATTTCTACAAATAAGGGTTTTTCCAGGGTAATCTGATTGTGTTTGATGGTATTCTCCAGTAGGATCTGTAGTGCAAGTGGTGGGATGAAATCAAGCATGAAACCTTCCGGAATGTTTATCTTTATATTCAGGCTTTTTTCAAATCTAATCTTTTGAAGAAATACGTATGATTCGATGAATTCCAATTCTTCCTTTACGGTTACAAGTGATTTATCCTTGACGTCCAGTACATATCGATACACAGAGGCGAATTCGTCTACGAATTCTTCTGCTTTTGAAGGATCCGTCTGAATCAGGGAGGATAGTACATTCAGGCTGTTAAACAGAAAATGCGGATTTACCTGATTTTTTAAGGTCTCATATTGGATCTCAATGTTTTCTCTCTGCAGTTTTTCTTTTTCAGCTTTTAGTTTTTCCTGCTCTACCAGGGAATGTTTCCATTGATCAAAGAAAAATATCCCCTCTGAAATTGCGACCAGTACTGAATTCATTATAAAACTAACCAGGGCCCCATTGAATAAATGTTCATTTAATGATGTAACATTGGTAGGCGGATAAATGGAATATGTTATAAGAGAAAAGACCAGTATCATCCCTATAGCGACCGGATAGGTAAAGAAAATTTCAAAGAATAAACGTTTCATGATACCTTCATTCCAGGGATGCTTTTTCTGAAGCCAGATCAGGATTGATAATACTGTCAGGGAAATCGAAACGGTTATTATTACACTTATAAGAGAGTTTATTAAAAAATCCCGTGTAAACAGGAGTACATCATCGTAATCTCCCCTGAATAAATATCTGATATAAAATATCAAGGAAAGAACCAGACCAGCGATGATAAAAATAATAACAAAACGTTTGGTGATACGCATGGGTATTTTTCATCTTAACCTGATCCGAAAGTAGTGAATTATTTTTTTAACAGGATGTAAAAGAGAGTGAAAATGGATTTTCTGGGATTGAACGGGTAATTATTACCTGTTATTCTTGATCACCTTTTCAAGGCGATGCGAAATGTTCAGATTTTCAATGGTATTGTCAAATACATTTGAAAATCCATTAGCGATGATGAACATGGCCACCAACAAACCAAGGATAATATAAATAAGCCTTTTCCGCATTATTCAGAGTTTTTATATCTATAGATCAATAAACATGCCGAAAGGTTTAAATGGAATGAAATTTTTTTTAAAAATGCAGGTAAATCAAGTTAAAAAATGTTAATACCCTTTTTTTAACTAATTTTACGCAAGGTTCAAGAAAAATGAATATAGTATAAAAATATGGCTCTTTCAACGAAATATGATCCCTCTAAGGTTGAAGAAAAATGGTATTCCGTTTGGATGGATAAAGGATATTTTCATGCTAAACCTGATTCATCGAAGGAGCCTTTTTGTATTGTGATTCCACCACCCAACGTAACCGGTGTGCTTCATATGGGGCATATGCTCAATAATACCATTCAGGATATACTCACCAGGAAAGCCAGGATGGAAGGCAAACAAGCTTGCTGGGTTCCCGGAACAGATCATGCCTCAATCGCTACCGAGGCCAAAGTAGTGGCCTTGTTGAGGGAGAAAAAAATAAAAAAATCTGATCTGACACGAGAACGGTTTCTGGAATATGCCTGGGAATGGAAGGAAAGATATGGAGGCATCATCCTGGAACAATTAAAAAAATTGGGCGCCTCCTGTGATTGGGAACGTACAAGTTTCACAATGGATCCATCCTATTACCAAGCGGTGATTCGTGTTTTTGTAGATCTTTACAATAAAGGATTCATTTACCGAGGTCTTAGGATGATAAACTGGGATTGTGAAGCAAAAACGGCACTTTCCAATGAAGAGGTGATTTATAACGAGGAAGGGGAACAGGCTACACTTTATACGGTAAGGTACAGGGTTAAAGACACTGAAGATGAATGGGTAACGATTGCGACAGTACGTCCTGAAACAATTCTTGGTGACACGGCGATTGCAGTTAATCCGAAAGATAAACGGTATAAAAATCTAATAGGTAAAAAGGTATTAGTCCCATTTATAAACAGAGAAATACCGGTGATTGCGGATGATTATGTTGATATTGAATTCGGGACCGGTTGTCTGAAAATAACGCCCGCGCATGATCCGAATGACTATGATATCGGTCTTCGCCATAATCTGGAGGTAATCGATACCCTTAATGATGATGGGACCTTGAATGAGAAGTGCGAGGTTGATGCTTATGTTGGTAAAGACAGGTTTGATGTTAGGAAACTAATTGTTAAGGACCTGAAAGAAGCTGGACAATTAGTAAGGACAGAGGATTTCATCACTAAGATTGGAAGGTCTGAGCGAACGAACACAGTAGTCGAACCTAAACTTTCCCTGCAGTGGTTTATTAAAATGAAAGAAATTTCCCGCCGTGCATTAAAAGCAGTGGAAAACGACGAGGTGAAATTTTATCCGCTTAAATTTAAAAATACATATCGCCACTGGATGGCTAATGTGCGTGATTGGTGTATTTCCCGACAATTATGGTGGGGGCACCGCATCCCTGCATACTATTACGGTCTGGGAGAAGAAGATTTTATAGTGGCAGAGACAATCCATGAGGCGATTGAAATGGCACGTGTAAAATCAGGGAATGATCAATTGAATGAAAAAGATCTGTCACAGGATCCTGATGTACTTGATACGTGGGCTTCGTCCTGGTTATGGCCAATTGAAGTATTTAATGGTTTTGATGATCAATACTTCGACCGGAAAAGTGGGAAAATAAACAAGAAACTTAATCAGGATCTTAACTATTTTTATCCTACCAATGTGCTTGTTACTGCACCTGAGATTATTTTCTTCTGGGTAGCCAGAATGATCATATCTGGTTATGAATTTATGGATGAAAAACCATTTAATGATGTATATTTTACAGGGATCGTTAGGGATAAAAAACGTCGTAAGATGTCTAAATCACTTGGGAATTCTCCGGAGCCACTCGATCTTATCGAAACGTATGGTGCTGATGGTGTGCGCACCGGTATGTTATTCAGTTCTCCAGCTGGGAATGATCTCCTTTTTGACATTAAGCTATGTGAACAAGGAAGAAATTTTGCCAATAAGATCTGGAATGCTTTTCGATTAATCAAAGGCTGGGAAGTAGATGACCAGATAAAGTCGAAAGATCATGATCTGGCAGTAGCATGGTTTGATTCTAAACTCAATTATTCACTGCGTGTCGTTGAGGATCAATTTTCGAAATACCGGATCTCTGATGCGCTGGTGATCATCTATCGTTTAATATGGGAAGATTTCTGTTCCTGGTACCTTGAATTGATCAAGCCCCCCTATGGCCAACCAATCGACAAAAAGACATATGATGCGACACTGGATTTTCTGGAAAAGTTGATGAGATTATTACATCCATTCATGCCTTTTATCACTGAGGAGATCTACCAGAACATAAAGGAAAGAAACGGGGAGGATTATATCATCCATGCTCCCTGGCCTGAACCAGGAGATTATAATACTGTTTTAATTGAAGAAGCTGAAGAAACCTTCGGAATTATTACGAATATCAGAAATATTAGAAATACGCGGGGGATATCACAGAAACAATCTTTAAGGTTGCTGATTAGAACGCAAAATCAGGAACATTTTGCTGATTTTGATCAACCACTAAGGAAAATGGCAAATCTTAATGAAATTTCGTTTGTTCAGGATAAAATCAAGGGAGCAATTCATTTTATAATTAAATCAGATGAGTTTTTTATTCCTACTGACGGAGATATTGACCAGACACAACAGGTCGTGGAACTCGAAAAAGAACTGGAATATACAAAGGGATTCTTATCAACAGTTATGAAAAAGTTGAATAATAAAAAATTTGTCGTTAATGCACCGGAGAAAGTAGTGGAGATGGAGCGTAAGAAAAAGTCTGATGCCGAGGCGAAAATCCTGAAACTTAAAGAAAGCTTGGAAAACTTGAAAAATAGTTAACAAAATTTTGGTGATTTTTTATTATATTTGGCTGAAGTCCAGCAAATTGGGCACTAATGGATGCTAAATTATTTACGCTAGACAAAAATTATCTCTTAAAAGAAGCTCAGCTTCAGCTAAAAATCCATCTACTCCATGAACTTGTCGTAAAAGTCAGAAAGACCTATATACTGGAATATAATCCACTTGGTCTGATGGATGAGATTATTCACACGGTACTGAATGAACAACACCCCAGGATAGATTGTCTATTTAATTTTTATTTTGAATTAGCTGGTATTTACCGGTTCAAGTATGGAGAAAATCAGCTTGAATTTATTTTTGAAGGCATACCTCATATTGAGAAATATAAAAAAGACTGGCAACGTTTTTTCCGGAAATGGAGTGGTCAATTCTGCCTTCACAAACATTTTCTCCGCGCTATTCTTGAGGGAACCCTCCTCAATCCGAATCCTGAAACTGATCATCTTATCGAGATCCGGTTGAAACATTTCCTGGAGCAACATTTTGGACTGCGTATCTATAAATATCGGGGCATCAGAAAGATCCAGGTGGCGTGAAATGTTAGATTTTTGAGAATTTTATATCATTTCATCGTTGTAGGTTTAAGGGTGTGATCAGGTTTTGGCTAATATTTCTTAGCAGAAGTGAACTATAAAAAATTGAGAAACAGAACGGTAATGCAGAATGAATTTGTAGTTTTTAGATCAACCGAATCTTTTAAAAATCCAGAGAACATTATTGTCATCGCGAAAGGCTATTATGCCTAATCTTAAAGAATAATAAATTTCCATTTGGTTCTTTGAATTTTCAGATGGGATAAAGTAGGTTACATCTTGATATATTTCGCCATTTAATTCAAGTTGCTCTTCAAAATTAAATCTGGAATCAAATGTTTCATACACATTTCCCCTTTTGATATAATAAGACAAAACTAATGAATAGTATACTCCAAAATCAGCTGTTTTTGGTATCGTAATGAACAACCGGTCACGATCATTATCTGCGTTATCTTCATACCTGTCAGCTACGATAAGTATTATCCTAAATTCCAAGCCGAGGGAATCATTTTTTAAAGTTGCAGTAGCTTCTTCATTTGATGAACAAAAGAGTATGCTTTTTTCAGAATCACTGTCGCAAGGTTCACTCCATTGTGTTGCATATTGAGCTGCATTAGATGTTTTTTTTAAGACCAATTCTTCACCATTCTCGTTTTCAAATGAAACGGATTGCATTAGAGAGCACATGTATTTGGAATGCTGTTTCGTGTCAGGTAATAAAAAAATTTCTCCAAGGTTGCTATAATCACAGATTGAGGGATCACTATCAATTGTAGAATCACAGTAGGTAAATTCTTCTAATTCGTATTCAGAAGGGTCACAATTCAGAATTAGCTCATGCTGGTCAATAAATTTATCATCAGTATTTTCTCCGCAACTTATTAAAAAAGTAATTATAAATGTGAAAATTGAAAATTTATACATTACAATTAAATTAGGAGATTCTTGGTTTTTTAAATTACCGTAAAATTGAAAAAATTTGATTATTTTTAAAATAAAACAAAATCTTTAAATGTTTCCTTGAGATAATTTCATCCTAAAAATACATTAGAACAAAATAGTTATTGCTTCTCAAAAAATATGTTTTTCGTTCTACCATTTGATACTGTGAATGCAAAGATACTCCCATTTGAATTTCTCTTGAAGCTCACCTCTGTCATAAAGTATACATCACCTGTAAATGTATCTTTTGCATTTGGAGTAAGTTTAATGTCTTTTAAGTTTCTGTGTTCGGCTATAAGCGAACTGTCTTTTACTACTAAGGTATAAAATGTCGTTAATTCCTTACTGAAAAAAGTTCCAATGTAATCATTCAACTCATCAATAGATGGTTCAAATGGAGGAAGTTTATCCAAATCTAAATCAGATCCATTCTGTGTATGAATGGCACCAGTACATTCACCCTCTTCATTTACTTTGAATAGCAGTGAGGCATTAACTCCGGTATATTTAAAAGTGGTGTCAGAGGTGGCTTTTAATTTTATGGAAGACTGGCCAATTGGATAAGCAACAAGAAGATCATCTTCTACTTTGTATTCAATGATTAGCCCTATCGATTCTGCTTTATATTTCCCGGTATATTTTTTTAGTTTTTCAGGATCTAATTTAATTTCCGCAATATTCTTATCTACATTCGATTTTTCTTCTTCTGATAAATATTCTTTGAAGAATAAATCCGCTATATTATAGGCGATTGATCCTGCACTGAAACCGGAATGATTACTCAATGTTACTACCCCTGAATTAATTTCCGGAAAGTAAACCATCATGGCCCTATGTGCTATATCTGCGCCACCATGCGAATACCGTTTTTTCCCTTTATATTCCCCGATTCCTAAACCCAAGGCATAATTCATTGTATCCCCGTTGTTCAATATCCCTGGTGTCACGAGTTTAGTCAACACGTCATCACCTCCTAAAGATGCATTTTTGAAATTATTCATCCATTTGGCAATATCACCGACTGTTGAGTACATTCCGCCTGCTCCATAGGCTGCATATAGATCACCTGCTTCTACAAGCCCGTTTTCACCATAACTATATCCCTGTGAAGCATTTGGTATTATATGAGTGGGATCTTTTCTAACTACTGTATTTTCCATTCCTAATGGTTCAAAGATATTCTCCTTCATCCATTCCGGAAATTCCTGATCGGTGAGTCTTTCCACGATCTCTGCCAACATAATAAAAGCGGAATTATTATAATTATATTCTTCACCCGGGGATGCCTGAAGATCTGGCTGTTGCGTCAGTATTTCTAGAACTTCTTCTTTTAATAATACATCTTCACCTTTCCATCCTGAAATTGGCATAAGATTATAAACTTCTCTTAAACCATTTGTGTGATTTAATAGGTTCTTAATAGCAATTTTTTGACCAAAATCAGGTATCTCAGGAATATATTTTCTAACATCATCCTCCAGCGAGAGTTTCCTTTCTTTTTCCAGTAACAAAATTGCCATAGCTGTGAACTGTTTTGAGACCGATCCGATATTCGACGGAGTATTTATTGTAAAGTCTACATTATGGGTCATGTTGGCTTTCCCAAAAGCCTTTGAAAAAGTCACATCCCCATCAATGATTACCCCAACCACAGCACCAGGATTGTTACCGGTGAAAAAGGTTAGCAATTGATCGATACGTTTTTCAGGGGAAGATGCTAATGGTTCCACCTGGATCAATTCTATGGTAAAAACTCCTGTATTATCTTGAAATGGCATTACCTCAAGTTTGTATTTTCCACTTTCTTTTATATCAAAAGAAAAAAGTTCTGGCCCTCTGGCGGGTCCATCAAAAGAATTGATTAGATTATTATCAGGCCCATATAATTTAACTATAACGTCAACAGACATCTGTTGAACTATCCCGTATATAAATAAATTTGAATCTAATGTCATGTCATAGAATTTTGAATCGCGGAACTGTAGGCTGTCAGTTAGCGATTTGCCAATCTCAAGATCACCACTGTAACTAACATTCAGTTGTGTGTTTGATTCACATGACCATATCAGCATTGAACAGAAAAATGATAAAAACAGTAAATTTCTCATTTTCATAAAGTAGAGATAAGGGTTAAGAAGAATTAAAAATGCTTTGTAAATTATATTTGAAGTACTGATACATAATTAAGACCTTAATATCTACCTCTGACATATTTATTAATTATTTAGTAATGCACAAATTAAAGAATCTCTATATTATAAATTTAAAAATGATATTCTTAAATATCATTAATAGCCTTCTTAATAAAATTAATTACATTGATATAAATAATATTAAGATCAGAAAATAATTTTATGTAAAAAATATCGCAAAATGTTAATACATGTGAATTGTATTTTTTGTAATATACCAATATTTTTTTGTAATTAAACTTGTTTTTTTGATATTTTATTTTTAATATTTGCCTCCCTAATAGGAAAAAGGGAATAATTAAATATAATAAATAACTATACTAATATTTGATTCAAAAATAAATACTATATATAAATAGTTTACCAAGAAATTACCCTTAATACTTTCGGATGGAATTTTCTAACGAACTAATAACTGTACAACTGATAATCTGTTCCACTATTTTTGCCTGCTTTTTAATGGTGTTTATCATCGACTATGCTTCCATACCACCTTTTGTAGAAATGGACCAACAGAAAGGACAGGATGCTATTCCTAATGGGCATATATCGCACATTTATGATAATCTTTTTTTGGGCAGGGGAGCTGTATTTACAGGCTTTATCTTTATAACAGTTGTTATGGGTGAAATAGGTTTCAGACAAGATCTAACCTATTTATTAGCTGGCTTGATCATTATGCTTTTATTGACCTTAAGGATGACATGCAAAGCATTACCAAATGGTTGATACCAAATGATAATCGGGTTTTGATCTTTAAAAAATTAAAAAAAGTTAATTACTATATCATTTTGGATATAAATTTCCGGAGTGGTTTCAAAATATGGGAAATTTTATGATATCAAACTACCGCTTCCATCATGGGCAAACAGTGTGGGTTCGGAATCTTGGAGAAATTCTCAAGACACTCGATGAGGATAGTAAACTCAACGGTCTACCGTTTATGCCTGAAATGATCCGATACTGTGGCCATTCGTTCCGAGTCTCACGCCTCGCTAGCAAAACCTGTGTCGAGGGATGCGGGATTCGCCACATGAAAGGAACTGTATTTCTCGAGGATCTGCGCTGTGACGGTTCCTCACACGATGGTTGTGAACGGGGATGCCTACTATTCTGGAAAGAAGCCTGGCTCAGCGATCAACCGCCAACACAATCGCTCGATCTTTCTGTGGAATCTGCTGTGGTAGCTGACGCACAATTAAAGACCCGCCAGGGAGACCGGTACTATTGCCAATCAACTAGGTTGGCCACTGCCACATCGAAACTTCCAGGGGGAAAGCTAATGCAATATCTTGGTGACATTTGGCTCAGGGAGATAAGCATCTCTCAATTTATGAGATTAGCTATGAATACTGTTGTTAACAGGATAGCACACCTGACGGGTTTGAAGATTGGTCAACAAGTACGCGGACATCTGATTAAAACGGATACGGTTGCCCTAAATCTAAAACCTGGCGAATTGGTCGAAATCAAGAGTAGGGAAGAAATTGAATCTACACTCAATGTCGAAGGAAAGAATCGGGGTCTCTTATTCGAACGAGGGATGCTTGACTATTGCGGTAAGCGATACCGAGTTGCAGGCCAGTTGAAGAAAATCATTCTTGAGGAAACAGGTCAAATGATTTCACTCAAAAACACAGTCATCCTCGAAGGCGTTACCTGCCAGACTACATGTCCTCGTGCCAACCTACTTTATTGGCGCGAAATCTGGCTGAAGCGCGTTGCCCCGACTATTGACAATGAGGAGAAACCACCAACTCTTGAAACATTCATTAAACATAAGACATCCGATATCTCCCAAGATAATAATAAGTCTTAATGCGTGGGAAACCTCCGGTTAGCCACGAAACCAGGCAGTACAATACAGCTCGATAATTATCGTCTCTGCAAAGCCATTAAGGTAAATTTTCAGACTGATACTTATTTATATTTTTTGTATCGACAATAAGATAATTGTAATTAGATATAAAGTACATATATTACTAATTGCATAAGGATTATTGCTCACTTCCTGATAATTTTAGCTGCCAGATCTGGTAAGAAACGATCGATTATCCTGTACATTTCAATATTCCTAGTGGTAATCCATTTTTTATGCTTTTCAAAATCGGTCATGAAAAATTTAACATAGCTTCCGTTGATATTTTGTCCTTACCTCTTCCTTCGGTCAAATGCGTTTCACGAGAGGAGGTATGAGTTCGAAAACTTTGGTATGGGTATCTTCCAATTGTTATCTTAATCCTAATGTATAACTCCTGAAAGCCACTTTAGTGGCTGAATATACAATCCCATCTTCCTTCGGATTGATGGCAAGGGCAGAGGTAACATTTACAATGGCTGAGTTTTAATGTGTAGTTAGAATGGGAATTAACCGGGATGTCAAAACGATTGGCCCCATAAGATTGGTGTAAATCTCCTGTTCAATGCCCTCATATGGAATATTTCTTTCACCGATAAACCAGTTTTGCATTATTTATTTTAACGGGATAGCCACGGAGATTATATTTATATTGGTAGTTTACAACCGATTGATTTTCAACAATACCTGGATTATCAGGTTGGTAAAGAATATGGGTTTCCCTGGTAATATTATTAGGATTCGTATACCTGCCTGGCTGACCCATCTGTCTGAAACAGTTATATGGATTTTTATAGTTGTCCAATTCATACAATACTTTAGCATGAGGTTCCTCTGGATTGGTGGGATAATATTTAGCTTCTTCGATCATGTTACCCCGCTGATCATATAATAAGTTACAAATCCACGGGGTGCACAATCAGTATCAAACCAGTTTCTATGTATGATTTGTCCGTCCTGATCATAATCAAGGGTAGCAAAATCTGTCAGTTGAAAAAGCCCATTCCACTTCGAATAGGTGGCAATGGTAAATAATCTTCCCTGCTGGTCATATTCATAGGAGAAATACCTCCCGGATGCTGTATTCTCGGGACTAATCCATTCAGTTCTATCTTGCCAATCTGCTGGCATGTAGCTGCTGAACATGATTGGATCGAGAAAAAATTCAAGTTTCAGCAATTGATCCTGGTCATTATATGAATACCTGTTGTAATAATATTTGCTCTTCATGGCAACCGGCCATCAATGCGAATTATATTCATAAACCATCCTTATTTCATTATCCAAGGTAACATGGATAAGTTGTGGTCCTTCCAAAAGGGGAAGAACATCCTCATCCCCGCATGAAATCATTGCTAAAATTAGTGATAGGAACACCGAAAGATAAAAAATTTTCTTTTTCATTATTAATACACTACCTACGCCCATGAAGACACATGATTAGGTAAAAAAGTTCAATAAATAGTCACTTTTCAGCGATTATTTAATGCAATGCAGTAGGTAAGTTTCAATTCACTGAAACAGCATGATTCCTGATCATCATGTCGGTCAACTGTCCGGCGATATCTTCCAGATCAATCCCTAGTTTTTCTTTATTTGTCATTATTACCGTCGAACACATATCAGGAGGTAATCCCTTAGATCCATGATAAGCCCCCAGAATAGTTCCAGTAATAGCAGCTACGGTATCGTTATCCCTGCCATAGTTGATAACAAATTCCATTGCTTTTTGAAAATCAAACTCCGCGAATATCAAGGCTGTCAGATTGATCAGATGAATTTCTCCTGCGTGAAAAGGTACATCCTGGTTTCGTTCATCCAGCATCTCAAAAGCTTTCTGTAATTGTGCAAGGTACAGTGTATCCTGGATATCCGGTGGGATGTTTAGATCCATATCATTGAAGGAGTTGACTTTTTTTGCTTCACTGGCGATAAATAATGCATCCTTATAGATCCTGTAAGTAATTCTGCTCAGAAGGCGGCTTTCAAAATAGTGCTGGGGATCAATCTCTACTAAAACACCAAGTATTTTTTCAGGAGATGCGTCATTAGGCATAGCTGCCGATACCATTGCTGAGGTTAATGCAGTGATATCCATGGCATAACCAATGTCAAAAACGGATAATTTATAAGCAGTCTGGTACGCCAGACCAGGCTCACCAGGATAGGGGATTCCAATTATTGGAGAATAAAGTAATCCTGGACATGCCATATCCCCTCCATAAAATTTATTCACTGCTTGCCTGTAGCCATCCATATCTTTTTCAGCATAAAATTTTGCCACGATTGCAAATTCCTGTAACCAGGCTATCCTTCGCATTTGATATTCATATGGTGCAGGATCGAAACCGGAAATGTCTTTTAGTGATTCTAATTCCCGGGTATATTGATCGACGATTGTTTGAGCAAAATCATACGGATCAGGTCCTTCCACAGCATAAAAGTCAGATGGATTTTTAAGAAAATAATTAGAAATAATAACTTTCCAGCGGGTATCATCTGTCGTTCCCCCTGCTGGCAGATTATAATCCCATGTACCTTCAGGTGAGGGCTCACGAATCATATGATCCAGGCTATCCACAAATCCATATTCAAGTCGGATATTTTCTCTGGACCACATCTCGGTTGGTGCACCCATGGCATCACCTATGGCTGATCCGACAATTGCACCAAGAACTTTATCATACAAGCTATCGTGAGACATATAAACGAAAGGCATTGAAGATATTTTTTCAATATCCTTCTGGACTTCCATCAAGGTGGAATCTTCTTTTTCAGGTCGCAAACAACTAGTTATTAATAAAAAAGACAGAAAAACGTATATTCGTGCCATAGTATTTATATTATAAAAAATCTATTTTTCCATTTAGAATCCAACTGGCAGCCATCCCCATCAGGTATTTTTTTTCTTCTAAGGATAAAGTTAATGGTAATTGGGCAACACCTAAAATCCTGCGCAATATTTCTGTTCCGGCATAACCTGCCAATAACTGGGCATCAAAACCGGAGGGAGGTTGATATTTTGAAAGCATGGATGCTATTACGTTCTGTTGCTGTTCGGCCATCATCATATGGGCCACCAATACTCCTAGATCAAATTCTGCAAAGCCTTTAAAACCAAACTCCGGATCAATTACTTTTAATCCTTTGGTGGATCTTAACCAGCTTCCGGGAAAATAATCTCCATGAATTAGAACCGGTCCTTCCTTTATGTAGAATTTACCTAACCTTTCAATAGATGATTTCAATCGTCGGTTTCTTTTATAAATTAAAGAGGCTTCCATTAATCCCGGTTGTATAGCATCCAGATCAAGTCCATTATCTTCTTTAAAAGGAAATAGGAAAATATATGCATGATTTAATTCACGCATAGATTTGTTAAATGGAAAAGAAGAACAATCCAGATGATGTAAAAAAGATAAATATTTCAATAAATCTATCTGGTCTTTTGCTGATAATTCACTGTTTTTTTGATATAAGTATGTATAGTCTGCACTATCTCCGAGATCATTGAAAGCAATGATGAAGTTGCCCTCATCGAAACCTAAAACTTCGGGAGAATATGATTTTAATACAGAATTATTATTAATTAACATGTAATAATCAGCTTCAACACGGTTACGTTCAACAGGTGCATCAATATGAGGATATTTTTCTACCCATGGCCTGGCCTGTTTTAATACGAAGGATCTTCGGTTTGTTTTAACCCTTATTACCAGATTCATGTTCCCATCGCCCGGTTTTTCAAGTTCCTTTATTTTTTCTCCTTTTTTTAGCCATTTTTTAGTGGATAAATAGTCGTACAGGATATCCATGTCGTAATCCAGGAAAACCTTTCCAGGAAATTCTGCTAAAAACCGGCACCTTAATGATTCCATCAATAATGGTATTCAGAAGATTCTTATTCGTTGGATTTTCTATTGCAAAATCCGAAAGTTTATTCCTATGATTTATATTGTGAATATACATAAAAGGGATGATTGACTGGGAATAATCCGGCAAAGGTATAAATCATAAGACATGACAGTGTAATAATTCTTAACTGAGGAATAATTATTCTTAGAATCAGAAGAAGTTAAATTAAAAGATATGGATATGATAATGACAATATGGGGAATTTATCTTAAGAACCATGGATTAAGTTTGGCTTTCTATCTTCATCTATGAATTTCTTTTCAGTAATTCACGAATGTCGTTTATTGAACAAAAATTGCTTGAAATCTGGTGTAATATTGTATCTGGAGCTGAATATTAAACCTATCCGATAAAATGTCTGCCTTCTGGTACCTGGAACAAGTTGACCTGTATAAAATTTTATGTCCTTCTAAATTGAAGGGATATACAGACAAACATTACAGACGATTCAATAAAGGAGATTGTGTTTATATAGAAAGTGATTCAGCAAGCAAAATATATCTTATCAGTAAAGGAAAAGTAAAGATCGTTCATTACACAGCTGATGGTGAAGAATTGGTACGAGCGATACTTACTCATGGTGAGATTTTTGGTGAAAAAGCCATACTGGGAGATGATATCCGTCGTGAAAGAGCCATTACCATTGAGGATAATACTTTGATCTGTCCGCTCAGTGTGGATAAGATGTACACCTTAATGCGTAAAGATGAGAAATTCAGTCTTACCATCCATAAGATCATTGGATTACGATATAAAAAACTGGAAAGACGTTTGGAACAACTCTTTTTCAAGGACGTCAAAACCCGATTGCTTGAGTTCATTATAGAACTTATCAGAGACAGAGGAATGGAAATAAATGGTGATCATATAGAAATCGAAAATGTATATACCCAGAAAGATATTGCAGATCTAATAGGTACATCAAGGGAAACAGTCACAAAATTGCTTAATCAGTTGAAAAAAAGTGGTTTATTTGATTATTCACGTCAGAAAATGATCGTTTCGAAACGTAACGAAATTGAGCAGATGTTATCCTGACGACATTCATGTCTAATTGCATTGGAAATGTGATTTAGAACACATTTTCACTGACCACGTCCTCATACCTTCACTACTGAAATTTTAAATTTTAGTAATCAAAAACATCAATTAACATGAAAAAATTATTGATTTTATCATTGATTTTGTTTCTGTCCATTGCCTGTAAAGACAATGAGGAAACACCAAAAGCCACCGAAAATTTTACAGTGACCATTGAAAATGTGTTTTCTACAAAACCTTTTTTTATGTCAGGAGCTACCGGATTAATTATGCCCGGTGAATCTGAATCATTTTCGTTTTATGCGGGGATTGGGCATAAATTATCGTTTGCGACGATGTTTGTACAATCGAATGACCTTTTTTATGCTCCTGATGCTGAAGGAATGAGTTTATATGATAATAATAGAAATGCTCTGAGCGGAGATGTAACTTCGATGATTGATCTCTGGGACGCTGGTACGGAAGTTAATCAGGAGCCAGGCGTTGGGCCTGATCAGGCTCCAAGGCAATCTGGACCAGACACAGGTGCGGATGAGAATGGGACTGTTAATAATATTATGGATGTTTCGGATGGATTTACGTATCCATCCGATGAAGAAATCATCCGCGTCGAAATAACTCATGATGGAGGTACGAAGTTTACCGCAACAATTTCAAATATTTCAAATACCTCAAATTTACCAACTCCATTTGCACCAGGGGTATGGTTAGTTTATGCCGGTGGAAATCCGTTATTTACTGTCGGTGAAGTCTCCTCAGAAGGACTTGAAGACCTGGCTGAAGATGGTAATCAGTCAATTCTAAGTGACGACATAACTGATAATACAGGGTATGTATCACCTTTTGCACCTGGAATATGGGCTGTATTTGATGGGGATAATCCGATTCATACAATTGGCCAGGCTACAACCAACGGTCTTGAAGCTCTGGCAGAAGATGGTGATCCATCAGCTTTGGCAGGGAATTTATCACAACAATCCGGCGTAAGATCCAGTGGAACTTTTACAGTTCCAGTGGGAGCCAGTAGTGCCGCACCAATATTGCCTGGCGAAAAATATTCATTTAATTTAAGTGCAGAAGAAGGATATATCTTGAATTTTGCAACTATGCTTGTTCAAACCAATGATTTATATGTAGCGTTTACCGGCCAGGGAGTAGCCTTATTTAATAATGGCACTCCGATTAGCGGAGATATTACTTCACAAATCTCCTTATTTGATGTCGGTACGGAAGTGAATGAATATCCAGGAGCTGGAAATTCTCAAGCTCCAAGGCAAGGTTCTCCTGATATCGGTGATGATGAAAATGGAGTTGTAGGATTAGTAAACGATGCTTTTACTTACCCTTCCGTTGGGGATATGATAAAAGTAACAATCACAGCCAATTGACAATATCATAAAAGCGTGTTGGATGCTGAAATGCCGGTTTTGTATCTTGCCTGTTAAGTTTTGTAAAGCTTGGTTGTATATATAGCAAGCAATCATAACATATGAACAGCAGGGAAAAGCCGGCATATTATATTGTTTTCAAAGTTAATTATACTTCAATGATTTCCAGTAGTGATCCTTTGTTTACATGTTTGCCTAAATCACCTTTTCATTATTTTCTACATATTACTTTAACACTATATAACAGCCATAAAGAATTGAATGCATTTATCCATCACCTTTTTTGCATCTTCAGGTAATCGATCTTTATTCCATGGATGTGAGCCCCCGAACACATGATCGGCTCCTTTCAGGATAAAAAGTTCGGCAGATTGATTCCACTGTTTGACCTGTAATGCAACTCGGAAAGGAACAGTTTCATCCGTGGTACCATGAACAACCAAAATGGGTTTATTAAGTTTTATAATTGCCTCACGGACATTAAATTTTTTTTCATTTGCTTCATAATCTTCAACAATCTGGTAATAGAGTGGCATTTCCTGTCCTGTTCTGCTGTTTTCAATATATATTACTCCCTTATTTTTCCAATCTTCAAGCTGTTGTTTTGAATAATGATTGGAAAGGTCATTTACGCCAGCCCAGGTAGCGACAGCTTTTACTCTATCATCAAAAAATGCTTTTAAGATTACTGCTGCACCACCCCGGCTATGTCCTGTCAGATACAGTAAATTTTGATTGATTTCCATTGGCATAACTGGAAAATTATTAGATAATATAAAGTCGATGGTTTGACCTATATCAGATTGTTCTATACTGAAATTGTTGTGGCCAAAAGCTTGCAGATCTACAAATTCTAACGGATTTTCAGGAGTAACTCCGTTGTGAGAAAAATTCATTTTAACAAAAACATAACCATGGTTAGCAAAATAATCAGCTGCTTGATTAAAGTATCCCCAATCTTTAAATCCCTTAAATCCGTGAACATGTAAAATAATGGGTTTGGGTGCATTATTTTGAAGATAGGTAACATCGATACTGAAAGGTCTACTATTATAAAGTGAATGCAAAATGATTGGATCGATTTTTTGAATATTATTCATAATCGGTTGTTTCGTTGAAATATCATGACTTAATTGCAATTATAAGGGAATACTTTAAAATATAGAGTATTTACTCATCGACAATTTGTTTTTTGTTTAAGGTAATACAGATCTAAATTTTTTTAAACTTTGCTGATGAACAAATAGATAGTATAATTGTATACTCATTTCTTAAATGCCACTGAAAATTAAAGACATACAAGCTCCTATAGCCCAAGAGATGGCCGATTTTGAAATTAAATTTCGAGATGCCATGAAGAGCCGTGTTATGTTGCTTGATAAGATCATGAATTATATTGTCAAGCGTAAAGGTAAACAAATGCGGCCCATGTTTGTCTTTTTGTCTTCCGGAGTAGCAGGAAGTATTACGGAAGCAACATATCGTGGAGCTTCATTAATAGAGTTATTGCATACCGCCACCCTTGTTCATGACGATGTTGTTGATGATTCACAGTTTCGTCGAGGTTTTTTTTCTATTAATGCCCTCTGGAAAAATAAAATTGCAGTGTTGGTGGGAGATTATTTATTATCGCGTGGATTATTATTATCGGTGGATAACAATGATTATGATCTTTTAAAAATAGTCTCTGATGCTGTCCGTGAAATGAGTGAAGGAGAATTGCTTCAAATGGAAAAAGCTAGAAATCTAGATATTACAGAAGATATTTATTATGATATCATAAGGCAGAAGACAGCATCATTAATTGCTTCCTGTTGTGCCGTGGGTGCATGTGCCAGCGGAGCAGAAAATGGAAGTATTCTGAAAATGAAGGAATTCGGAGAAAAGGTAGGAATGGCCTTTCAAATCAAAGATGACCTTTTTGATTACGGTGACGAGGAAATAGGCAAACCATTAGGTATAGATATCCGGGAAAAAAAAATGACCCTACCCCTAATCTACGCATTACAAAAAGCATCCTGGATTGATAAAAAACAGATAATGTACAAAATTAAAAACCGGAGCCATAAGAGAAAGGTAGTGAAGGAAGTGATTGAATTTGTTAAATCTTCAGGAGGTATTGATTATGCCATTAAAGTCATGAAAGATTTTCAGATGCAGGCGTTGAAGATTCTGGATGACTATAGTGATTCTATTTATAAACAATCGTTACGTGATCTTGTACGGTTTACCATAGAAAGATCCAAATAATGATCAGCGTATTTTTCGAAAATTTTTTCAGTCTTATATCAAGCGCATCTTTCTAATTAGCTTTTTCTAAGTTTTTGTTACATTTAGATGCATTAATGAGGATAAATCCAAAAATAATCCTGAAGAGAGACCAAATTTCATTATAATCTGAGCTGATGATTTGTGTTATGGTGATTTGGGATCTTTTGGAACCACTGATATCAATACCCCTAATATTGATCAACTGGCTTTAGAAGGAATGAAATTCACTGAGTTTTATTCGGCATCTCCGGTTTGTAATCCTTCCCGGGCTGCTTTGATGACAGGAAGATATCCAGTGAGGATGGGAATTTATGGGGTATTTTTTCCTGAAAGTTATTATGGTATCGATTCCACAGAAATTACTATTGCTGAATTGCTACAGAATGCTGGATATGCCACTGGGCATATTGGGAAATGGCACCTGGGTAGTCGATACGATTATCTACCACTACAGAATGGATTTGACGAATATTCTGGTATACGCTATTTAAATGATATGAGTCAGGTAATGTAAATGAGAAATAATCAAATTGAAGTAGCGGAAGTCGATCATCGTTATACTACAAAAACGTATACCGAAGAGGCATTAAAATTTATTGATTCTCATAAGGGGGAACCATTTTTTCTTTATTTGGCTCACAATATGCCTCACGTACCTATTTATGTTTCAGAAAATTTTGAAGGAAATTCTGAACGAGGCTTATACGGAGATGTCATTGAGGAGATTGATTGGAGTGTAGGTCAGATAATTTATAAATTAAAAGAATTTGCCTATTATGATGGCGATCGAATAAGATCCGATAGAAACGGAAAATGAAAAATAAAACGTCCTTTTGAGGGATTTATTGGGGAAAGCTGGAAAAAGCCAGTTCCTGCACATGGATGGCTGTTATTTGATTTAAAGAATGATCCAACACAAAAAATCAACCTGGCCGAAACAAATCCATAAAAATTGCTGGTGATGAAAGATCTTTTGCAATCATTTGAGGATAGAATGGGTAAGTTACCGCCATCGGTTATGACCATTGGAAGTGAACAAGATAACAGCCATTATAAATTTCTTATCGAAAAATATGGAGAGGATTTCTGGAAGATGAACTAGAAATCAACTGTTTCCATTGGTATTTCCAATAATAAAATGTCAGTGTTTTCAAGAAAGTTAATATTGATATTTGATAATTCTTCCAGGCCAATCGCATCATTTTTATGAAGTAATTCATCTTTTACATTTATTCTGCCATCAATAATAAATACAAATACTCCGTGGTCAGGATTCGATAATTTATAGCCAAATGATTTATTTTTTTTGAACTTCCCAAGGTATAAGTATGCATCCTGATATATTGACATACTTCCATAAAGTTCTTCAGGAGTAATTACCGGAACAAATATATCGTAATCAAAATTAAAATGTTGCTGTTGATATCGCGGATCTATATTAGGTTTATCCGGCAGAATCCATATCTGGAGAAAATGTAATGACTCTTCATTAGAAGGATTAAATTCTGCATGAGTAAGACCGGTACCTGCTGACATGACCTGAATATCTCCCTTATTAATGACGTAATCGTTACCAAAACTGTCTTTATGTGCCAGGGTTCCCATCAAAGGTATTGAAATGATCTCCATATTATCATGGGCATGGGTGCCGAATCCGGAATCAGGTTGAACAGTATCATCATTAAATACCAATAACTTACCGAATCCACATTTGGATTCCTCATAATAATTGGCAAAACTGAATGTATGGTAGGATTTCAGCCATCCATGATTTGTAAAACCACGTTCATCTCCCTTGTATATGGTTTTTTTCATCGGGAGACAAATTACGAAATTGGATAAAGATTAAAAAATGAAATCAATAACTATACATGCTAACTGTCAAGATGATTTCTTCCTGATCCAATATAAATTTTGCCCCGTTAAATTTGGGAGGACCCATTTTGGGTTGATGTTCATTGGAAAAACCTACTGGTTCCTTTGGCATTCCAATAAAATTTGAATCAAGTATGTTATCATCATTGAGATCATGATAAACACTGATTGCATATACTCCATGGGGAATGTTCTCGAAACTGGTTTGAATTTCTGATTGTTGATCAATTTTAATATCCCTGGAATAGGAAGGTTCTTCAAGAAATTCATCCTGCTCTGAAAATAAGCCAATTCTTAATGTTCCATTTTCATCTTTAATTCCATCAACTGTCATATGGATAGTGCCAGATTTCTGCCCGTTTGATAAAATTGGATTCAGAAAGTAAACAATCATTATTAAGGAGTACACTTTCATATCATTTATGATTTAAGGAGAAGTCTTGTCTTTTTTTAAATAAATAGGATATTCTTTGATTTCCGAATAAACACATATCAGTGTCATTAATAACACCTAATTGAACTTTTTCGTTCGGAAGTGGATGATAAAATCTGATTGATATCATCTTTTCTAACCCAACAGCTTGGAGAGTTAATTCGGCGGAAGGTATCGTCTTTGTTAAACTGTCATAAGTATATATCTGCCCTCGATCAATATATTGGTCAGTATAAAAGTAACTAATCTGCTCAATGAAATTCATTAATGTATTTGTGTCTAATTTTGAAATATTCTTTACACGATAAAGATTTTCTGCTGGTTCGATTATTACGTTATCCAATGGATTTGCAGGATAAGTTATAGACAATTTTTTCAAACCAAGCCATGAAGTCTGGAATATCAACCGATCTCTCCAATCGTTTAAGGTAACTTCGAAAATGCCAGATACATAACTCTCATAACCAGGTAAAAACACAATTAACGGATCTTCTCTGGGATGCCTGAAATATGAAATAGAAATGCCGTTTCCACCTGCAATAAATGAGGATTTCGTGCCATTCTCCATTTGAATTTCTACTTGATAACCGTTCTTTTCAATGTCTTTCGTTATATCAATTAATTTGTTTCTTGGTACTGTACGCTTTACTCTAACCTGGTATAGTACGGCAAATAATACTGCTTTCATAGAAGGATCTAACAGGTATGTATCGTTGACCATCCATATTCCAGATTTGCCTTCTAATATGATTTGTTTTCCAGATGGATCTTTAATATTTATTTGGGTAATGGCAGCTGTATCCTGTATGGCGAATTTTTCTTCATCCACCGAAATCCTGGAAGTGGATTCTCTTAAATTTATAAAAACCAAAGTCCATACCAACAGGATAAAAAATACTATAACAAACCGTATATTTCTCTTCTTTTGCATGCCGTATTAGCAACTGTATTTTTTCTTTCTCATGTAATGTCTTATTATTCCGAATATAAGCACAATTAATATAGGAATAACCATGTTTATTAACTGCCATTTGATTCTTTCCTGTTTCACTCGTACCATATCTAAGGGTCTGATAGTAATTACTTTATTACGTGAAAGAATCAGGCCATCTTCATCTAATAAATAAGATAAAACATTCAATAAAAAATCAGTATTAGCAAATTCAGTTTGCAAATGCGGATCATATCCCAAATCATACGGTACACCCGTTTTCTGATTAATTTCATTTCTGATTAAATCACCATCAGCACAGACAATAATAATTGTAGGAATGCTTTTCGCTTTAAACTCATCCTTATTGAAACCATTGGGGATGAACCGGTTGTTGAAAACGGATGTAAATATCCCTTGTAACAGGTAAGCAACAGGTTGAGAGCCCTCATTAAAAATTTCAGGTGACATTTGTTTTCTTAAATCATTTAAACTAACACGTACCGGAGTTCCAGCTGTTTTTGAATATGGTGATGAAAACATCAGTGGAATTTTTTTTACACCTACTGCTTTTGTGGTATCAATAGAACTTGTAAATCTTAAATATACAGCATCCAGATTTCTAACGATCGGGTGATTTGCATAGTTTGTAATAATTGGATAAAATGGCCATGGCATTATTTGTATCTGTGGATTTTCCCCCATGTTACCGACAACTACAGGAAATCCGCCTGAATTAAGATCCAACAAATAATCTTTATTTATTCTAATGCCATATTTGAAAAGTAATCCCTCCAAATTTGTATTTATCGGATATCCAATCGATCCTTCACTACTAATGCTGTCTAAATTAACATCCAGCATATCTAAAAGGAAAATCGCTTTCCCACCCTTCATGATAAATTGATCAATTTTATAAATGTCCTTTTCCGCATATGATTTTAGGGGTTTTGCTACGATGATGGCATCGTATTCATCAAGTGAATTTTTTGTTGGCAAGGATACATTAAAAAGATCATACGATTCCAGTAGGATTTGATTGATGGAAGCGATGTTGGAGGAATCAAGTTCATCATGTCCCCGAATAAATGCGATCCTTTTTCTATCGATATTAACTAATTTATCAATAGCGGATATCAGTTCATATTCAATACCTTCTATAGATTGATTCAACCTTTCCTGTGACCCAGCTGCCTTATTACCTTTTAAAAGCATTACACCCTGTTCATCACCACCATATGAAACAATTACACCCGGGAATATTAATCTTTCTGTTCGTTTACCATCTTCCGTAGCAAAAAGATTTGTGGGTTGAATTCCTTTTTCACCAAGAACGCGAATCAGATTTTGTTGTCCTCTTTCGCCCATCACTTCATCAGGATTAATATAACGGTATTGTATATTATCACCTGCATAAACACGAAAATCATCTAAAGTCTGACGAATCGCTTTTTGAAGTCGTTGAAATCCAGGTGGGAAATCACCCTCCAGATAAACATCAACGTAGACTACATCTGTGAGTGATTTTAATAAATCAACGGATGAATCAGAAATAGTAAATCTTTTCTCTTCGGTTAAATCTATTCTGAACGAATATCTGGATACAATCATATTAATATTGATGATCACCAACAAGGAAATCCCCAGCTTTAAAATATCTTCCAACTTTCTGCTATCCAGATTTACCATTTTCTACTACTTAATACAAATTTGGTGAGAAGGATCATAAATCCTGTGATACTTAAAAAATAGACAACATTCCTAAAATCAATCAATCCTTTACTTAAAAAGTTATAATGATATAAAATGCCTGTTTGCTCAATGATCGATGCAGATGATCCCCAGATATCAAGGCCAGATAGTGATTCAAAGCCATAATAGAAAATGAAGCATAAAAAAATAGCCGTGATAAATGAGACAACCTGGTTATCATTCAAGGATGAAGCAAATATTCCTATTGAAGTAAAAATCATGCCTAATAACAAAAGCCCAATATAGGAGCCGATGATTCCGGCCGTGTCAATGTTTCCGGGAGGATTTCCCAGATTATAAATAGAAAAATAATACAGGATTGTAGGTAAAATTGAAAATAATACAAGTGCGAATCCTGCCAGAAACTTCCCGAAAATTATTTGAAAATCTGTTAAAGGTTGGGTCAATAATAATTCCATTGTTCCACTCTTTTTTTCTTCAGCGAACATACGCATTGTGATAGCGGGGACCAAGAACATAAGTACATACGGACCAAAGGAAAATAATGTGTCCATATCGGCAAATCCATAACTCAAGATACTTGTTTCCGGAAATACCCACATCAATAATCCTATTGCTGTAAGAAATACAGAAATCACAATGTAGGCTATGATCGAATTTAAAAAACTGTTTATCTCTTTTCTGAAAATATCTATCATCGCTTATTTTTTTGATCTCTTTTGGGTCAAATTCTGGAATATACGTTCTAATGATTGTTCTTCTTTTTTCAGCCCAACAAGAGAAAGGTTATGGTGGGAAGCTACTTTAAAAATAGCTGATCTGATATCTTTATCCCTATCTGCAAATATAATTAAAGAGGGCCCATTGATATCGATATGATGAATTCCTTTTATACTGTTGAAAAGTGATATATCAGGTGGTATTTCGAATTCGGCAATAATAATCTGTTGATCGGATTTTTCATTTTGCAGATTTTCTACAAGATCATCTGCTACAATTCTGCCATGATCTATGATGACCACACGATCACATAGAGCCTGAACCTCCTGCATGATATGTGTTGAGAAAATTACTGTTTTATTTTTACTCAACTGATGTATCAGGTCCCGGATCTCAATTATCTGGTTAGGATCAAGACCAGAAGTAGGTTCGTCAAGGATCAGCACTTCTGGATCGTGAATCATGGATTGTGCCAGGCCTACCCTTTGTCTATAACCTTTCGACAGCTGTCCAATTTTTTTGTTTTGTTCCTGTGTTAATCCTGTCAGATCAATCATATGATTTACTTTTTCTCTGTTTGTCCTGCCCTTGATCTGGTGAAGAGAAGCAATAAACGAAAGATACTCTTTTACATACATATCATAATAGAGTGGATTGTTTTCTGGAAGATATCCAACCCTTTTTCTGACTTCCAACGGGGTTTCCGATACCTGAAAGCCTGCTACTTCAACTTCTCCCATTGTTGGCGGGAGAAAACAGGCAGCTATTCTCATGGTAGTAGATTTTCCGGCTCCATTTGGACCCAGAAAACCCAATATTTCACCCTGATTGGCCTCGAACGAGATTGCATCAACTGCTTTTTGATTTCCAAATAATTTAGTCAGTTGTCGAACAATTACAGACATCTCGATTTATTTAACGGTTTACAAGATTTAAAATTATTTTATTTATCGTAATTAAGTTAATATCATGTTCGATGTAATTAATCCTTTTTTTATCATAGTTATTAATTCAAATATCATAAGCAAATTTTCAGGTATATAAGTATAATCATTCGCCAACATCATACAAGAGGTTGGCATAATTAGATCTTTTTATTTTAATTTTGTGCATTAATTAAATAATCCGGATTTTGAAAATTCTTCTGACCGCAATATTCTGCTTTTTTAGTCTTTTTAGCAAGGTGTTGTCGCAGTCTGTTGAGGAAAGTCCAAGATATACCTATACAGCAGGCCTTAACTACTTCAGCGGATTTGCTGTAAAGCATGATCGTTTTATGGGGCATCTGTCAAACGGTATCACGCAGGGAATAGAATTTAACATAAACAAAAACACCTATGGCTATCAGATCTGGGAACAGGTTTTCAAGTATCCTGATGTAGGATTTTCAATGTCATATTATGACTATGGGAGTGATAAATTGGGTCAATCCATTGGAGGTGTTTTGTACGTTGATTTCTTTTTATTTCGAACCAACAAATTAGAAGGATTTTTTAAGATTGGAACAGGATTTGGATATCACACAAATCCGTATGACCGGGAAAGTAATAATCAAAATGTTGCCATTGGCTCAAAATTTTCCCAAAGTATGCAATTGAGGGGAGGAGTGAACTATCAAATCAGCGATCGGTGGAAATTAACTGCAGCTACTACAATATCACATTTTTCTGTGGCCGCTTTCACACAACCCAATAAGGGTATCAATGTAATCACTGCTAACCTTGGATGCGCCTATCGATTAGCCAATGATATACCCGGTAAGGTAATGCTGGATACTTTATATCAATGGGATAGACGCTTAAAATATAACGCAAATTTCAGTTATGCTGTCAAGGAAATACCTCCTATTGGAGGTCCTAAATTCCCAGTATATGTTTTTACATTTTATATTAACAAGCAAGTATCTAAAACAAATATTATTAATCTTGGAATAGATGGATTTAGCAATACTGCTTTGATGGAGGAAATGAGACAATCCGATATTGATCCTATGACTATTGATCACAAACGTCTGGGAATTGCAATCGGCCATGAATTGAAGTTGCACAGGGTATCACTACTGACGCAATTTGGGGCTTATATTTATCGACCATATAAAACGGATAAACCAGTATATCAACGTTTGGCACTAAAATTCTATCTTGGTGAAAATATTTATCTTCATTATGGATTTCTTACACATTTTGCCAAAGCTGATCATGCAGAATGGGGAATTGGATTTACTTTATAAATAAATGCGATTATATATTCCAGATATTATCATTACGTTTTTATTAGGGATCACATTATTTTCATGTGATAATGAAAATGCTTTGGAATGTTTTAAAAAAACGGGCGAGATGACCGAGGAGGAATTTTTTCTGGATCCTTTTACTGAAATAGTAGTGATGGATGAAGCGGATGTTTATCTTGATAATGGACCCCATCAAAAGATTTATATTAAGGCAGGCGAGAATTTAATATCTGATATTAATTTTAATGTTACAGATAGTGTTTTAACTATTACAAATAAAAATCGATGTAATTGGGTTCGGACACCGGGAAATCCAGGCATTTATATAACAAATAATCTTCTTGATAAAATCGAGATCTATGATTATTCTAATTTTTATACTGTTGATACATTGTCACTAAAAAAGCTTGAAATTTATTCCGATGGTACAGGAAATTTTGATATAACATTAAATCTGGATACACTTTATATTGAATCCATTTATATATCCAATTTTAAAATAGCCGGTTACATTAATTCACTTAATATTCTATTCACAAACGATAGCCGGTTTGATGGGAAACAACTTCTTTCAAATTTTAATGAAATTAAACATCATGGTTCCAATCTGATTGAATTATATCCACTTAAATCTCTGACTGGAGAACTTAATAGTACCGGAAGTATTCATTATTATTTTGATCCTGAATTTATTGATGTGAGGATTGAAGGTTCAGGTAAATTAATAGGAATTGTGGAATGAAGATTCTATTATTAACGCGAATGATTGATTTCTTTTTTAATCAAAATATTTTGACACATACCATCTATTATATTCATTAACTATCTTGTTAATCTCACGGATTTTCCGTTCCTTATTAACTATTTTATTCAACAAATCCATATTGTCTCCAACATAGGGCTGAATTTTCTCAACAAATGATTTTTTAAAATCCTTGTTAAAAATTGCGATGGCAGATTCTTCATTCTTCTTTATATAAATGTTTTTGATTGAGCCTGGATCTTTGTTCAATTGAATTTTTTGATGTAATGTCTCAGCTTCCTGGCTATTTAATTTTTTCTTTAATTTATCAGGTTCATCAAAAATTCGCAAAAGCACCAATGGGCCCGGCATAGATTCTACGATACCAAATCGATTAAATGTAAAGGTTCCATTGTAGGTGTTCATGATTACCTTGGTACTTATCCACCATTTATCAGTAGTTGAATATCCCCGTATGTCATCCGGTTCGTACAATCTTGGATTCTGATCCTGTATGGATTCAAAAAATAAAACACTTTTCTGCATTACAAGTGGATAATCATATTGAATGTATCCTCTGATGGTATCACCGGCGATTCCAATTATATGTCCATCCAGTATGTCATTCTTGGAATGTACGGAGAACCAATCCTGGGCAAACGAAGTATTAACAAATAGTACTAGTAAGAAGGTTAGATTTAATCGATTCATTAATTATTTTGATTTTATCTATTTATTGAATTCCATTTCTAATAAAGTTTTCACTCTTTTTCTCCAAATATCATAACCTTTGTGAGACATATGCAGGCTATCCTCAATAAATAATTCAGGATCAGGTCGACCATCACGATTGATCATAGGTGTATAAATATCTATATAGCTGATATTTTCATTTTCAAGACTATAAAGTTTAATTTTTTGATTGAATGTCTGATGCTTATCCTTAAGATGCCATCTTGAAGGACTGGGTTTTACGGCGATGAAACCAATTTTGGTTTCAGGAAGAAATTTTTCTACCATTGTTTCTAATTGTAAAAAATCACTGAATACTTGTTCCGGAGATTTGCCTGATGCCAAATCATTATCTCCTTCATAAAATATTATCAATGAAGGCTTGTAAGGTAATACAAGTTCGTTAAAATAATACAGAACATCCGAAGTGTGAGACCCGCCAAATCCTCGATTAATAACGGGAAATTCTTTGAAATCATCTTCAAGACTTTTCCACATACGAATACTCGAGCTACCTAAAAACAGGATTCCCCCAGGATTCACCGGATTTTGCTGATCCATTTCCTTATATTTTTTTATTTCCGAATCAAATCGGTGAGGATCCGGGTTATCCTGGAAATGATAAATAATGAGCAATAAGGAAATTAACAATTTCATCTAATTCAATTTTAATAGTATTTTTTTCATCTCTTTCCAGTTAATTAAACATTGAGCCAACTCAGTTTTTTTGGATTTAAGAAATTTAAATTTTATCTTTCTCGTTCGGTTTATCAAAAACCGGTACTGTTCCCAGCTTTTTTGATTCTTTAAATCTAAAAAAATAAATATATGAACTTTAAACCAAATTTTGTGCAGAAAAAAGCACAGCAGGATAAAATTCAAACTTCAATGAAGTACGAACCTGTAACAAAGTACATGGCAACTGATCTTTATACATTTAATCCAGATTCGGAAATTATTGAGGTCGTTGAGGTTATGTTGACACATAAGATCTCTGGTGCACCGGTTCTTAATGATCAGAAAAAATTGATAGGTTTGATTTCTGAAAAAGACTGTTTGAAGTTGATGATCGATAGTGTTTATCATAATCATCCAATTTCAAAAGGAAAAGTTTCTCAATACATGACTACCAGTTTGAAGACAATATCGGTTGAATCAGATGTTGTGGATGCGGCAAATAAATTTCTAAAAACAAATTTCAAACGATTCCCGGTAGTTGATAAAGAAGGAAAACTTGTAGGACAAGTAAGTAGAAGGGACATTTTAAGGGCCATTAAAGCCATGCATATTACGACATGGCAAAAGGAACTAACAAAATAGGGGTGATAAAATACTATTCAATATCCAAAGAATTCGGGAATCCAAAGAGATAATTCAGGAATGTAGGTAACCAGTATAAGCACAATTATCATAGCGATAAACATGGGCAATAAAGGTTTGATAACTGTTTCAATCTTAACCTTTGAAATGCTGCAACCTATAAATAAAACCGATCCTACAGGAGGCGTACATAATCCAACGCTTAGGTTAAGCACCATTATTATTCCGAAATGAATAGGTGACAGACCAAGTTGACTTTGTACAATAGGCAGGAAAATGGGAGTAAAAATTAGTACTGCCGGGGTCATATCCATAAATATTCCTACAAATAACAAAATCAGGTTGATAATAAGAAGAATAATAAATGGGTTGTCACTGATGTTTAAAAGCGCAGCACTTACATTCTGCGGAATATTCTCATAAGCCATAATCCATGATAATCCCATGCAAGTTGCCACAAGTAACATAACAATGGAGGTGGTCTTTACTGATTTCAAAATAATGGCAGGTAAATCTTTGATAGATATTTCTCTGTAAATCAATGCTAATATTAACGCATACAGAACGGCAACTGCTGATGCTTCGGTTGCTGTGAATAATCCTGCAACTATTCCTCCTATAACCAATACCAACATCAGCAGACTCGGTAAAGCGTCTAAAAATTTTTTAAATCCATCGAACGCTCTGGCTGCATTTTTTTTCGTTCTCCAGATAATAAAAGTTAAAAAGGAAACTAATAAAAATCCCCAGACCCATATTTTCCCAGTAGTATTAACCAAATTCAGAAAATAATTAAATCCAAGGAATGATAAAACAACAATTCCAAAGACAAATCCAATTTTCAGGATCGTCATGAACACACCTCTAAAGCCTTTTATCTTGAAGATAAGCATTGACATAGCAGTCAGCATGATACTGATTCCTGTTAGAATTCCTGGTATATACCCGGCAAGAAAAAGGGCGGTTATGGAAGCACCACCCGATGCCAATGAATATACGATCAAAACATTACTAGGCGGGATAGATAGTCCTGTTGTAGCAGAGCTTATATTGACAGCTGCACTGAAATTTTCATCATAGTTTTCTTTTTTCATTTCAGGACCCATAATACTACCAATGGCTGATGCTGCAGCCGCAGCAGATCCGGAAATAGCGCCAAACAACATATTTGCAATTACATTTACGAACGCTAATCCACCTGTAAGACCGCCTACCAGAACTTTAGCAAAATTTATTAACCTGTTGGCTATGCCTCCGGAGTTCATGATATTACCGGCAAGGATAAAGAATGGAATGGCTAATAAGGCAAAACTATCTAATCCGGTCGCCATTCTTTGGGCAAATGTTGTATTAGCAGGTAAAAAATCAATGCTTATCAACATAGTCAGTATTCCTGAAATGCCGATGGAATAAGCAATGGGTACACCTATCGTAAGAAGTACAATAAAACTTAAAACCAGAACAATAATTCCTGTATAATCCATCATTTATCCAAAATTTTACTGCTATGAATTTTAATCAAATTATCGACTGAATAAAATAAAATCATAAGACCACTTAGTGGCAGAACAATATATACGTAACCAAGGGGTATCTGTAAAGCTGCTGATTTTACTTCCAGCATAAATCTCGAGTAGACAAGCCACATCCCGCCTATTATCAGTACAAAAAATGAAAATAAAATTATAACCAGATTTATCAGTGTTTCCAGCTTTCTTTTTCCGCCGCCGTTTAATTTATTAAGTAGTAAATCGATCGCCAGATGTTCATTTTTGCCTGTAACGTAAGCAGCCCCGAATAAACCGACCCAAATGAGAAGAAAGCCTGCCAGTTCATCTGTGAAGGAGCTGGGTGAATTAAGAACATATCGGCTGAAAACCTGCCAAAGAACATCGATAACTAGCAGGCTCATCAGCAGGACCAAGAATTTTTCAATAATCCGGTCAAATTTTTCTCTCAACTTCATCCTTTTATCCTATTGTATCTCCTGAATTTTTTTTATATAGTTATAAATTACAGGTTTATCCCGGTAAGATTCATATACACTTTCTACCTTTCTGGCGAAAGCAGATTTATCAGGATAATATACTTTAACGCCTGCTTTCTCTAATTCTTCCATTGATTTTTTCACTGATGCTTCCCACAATTCACGTTCCACTGGTACTGAATCATCAGCTGCCTGCTGAAGCCATATTCTTTCCTGGTCATTTAATTTATTCCAGATATGCTGACTAATAATCAATACATCCGGCACAGAGGTATGCTCATCCAATGAATAGTGTTTGCATACTTCATAATGATGCGAGGTATATAAGCTGGGCGGATTGTTTTCTGCTCCATCCACCACACCACTTTGAAGAGCAGTGTATAGTTCCCCATATGAAATGGGTGTGGGTGATCCTCCTAAAGCTTTAACCATATCCATGGCTGTTTTGCTTTTCATCACCCTGATTTTCATCCCATTAAGATCTTCAGGCTTTAAAATAGGTTTATTAAGCGTATAAAAACTTCTACTACCTGCGTCATAAAAACATAGTCCTCTAATCAATCTTTTTTCTGTGCTTAATAATAATTTTTGTCCAATTTCCCCATCGAGTGCCTTAAAAGCGTGTTCTTTATCCCTGAATAAATAGGGCAATCCTAATACTTTATAATCATCAGTAAAGCTTTCCATAACTGCAGCTGAAACCTTGGTAATGGCAAGACTTCCTATTTGAAGCAGCTCAACACACTGTTGTTCCGATCCAAGTTGTTCACTGGGATATATCTGAATCTGAAGATTTCCTTCTGAAAGTTCGGCACAACGATCTGCCATATACATCATAGCCATATGAACTGGATGATCCGGAGGTAATGTATGAGCAAGTTTGAGAATACGTCCTTTTTTAACCTGGGAACAAGAAGAAAAAATCAGGATTAGGAGAATGATTATATTTTTCGATTTGAAAATAGTAATCATAAATCTCTTATTCCTTTATATATTTTTTTGCTATGCTGATTGCCTCCCTGGTTTTTTGTTCAATCGCCTTTAGATCATATTTCCCTGAGGAATCCTTGATCATAAGTTTTGAACCCATTCCAACACAGAAAGCACCAGCCTCGAACCATTCTTTAAGATTTTCCTCTGTAGGACTCACACCTCCCGTAGGCATAATATTCATCCAGGGACATGGACCTCTAACATTCTTTATAAATGCCGGTCCTCCTACCTGTCCGGCGGGAAATATTTTAACTACCTCTGCTCCCAATTCCTCGGCTCTTGAAATTTCATTGATCGATCCACATCCTGGCATCCAGGGTATTTTTCTACGGTTGCAGATTAATGCCATATCCTCTTTTAAAACTGGTGAGACAATGAAACTAGCACCCGATTGAATATAAAGAGCGGTTGTTGGAGCATCCATTACGGATCCGGCTCCAAGAATCATATCCGGAATCTCATGGATTAAAAATTTACTTAATTCAGTAAAAACTTCATGTGCAAAATCCCCGCGGTTTGTAAACTCAAATATGTTGGCACCTCCGTTATAACATGCTTTCACAATCTCCTTGCATAACCCAACATCTTGATTATAAAAAACAGGGATAATGCCTGTAGTTCGCATTTTCGTATACACTGTTATTCTGTCAAATCGTGCCATAATTTTTTCCTTTTGGTTAAAAATAAGGGAATATAATGATGTAAATAAATTTTTTTAATTCTGCCTTAATCTAACGGCTGACTCTACCAGACGCGTCTCCCATCATTAATTTTTCGACCTCGCCTATGCTAACAAGATTAAAATCCCCTTTGATCGTATGTTTTAAACAGGATGCAGCAGCAGCAAAATTCAATGCCTGTTGGTCATCCCTGTAATTCAATAATCCAAAAATCAAGCCACCCATAAATGCATCACCACCACCCACTCGATCAACAATATGTGTAATATCATAGGTTGGAGCTTTCAGCAATTTCTTACCATTCCATAAAACACCAGACCATGTATTATGATTGGCATTGATTGATCCTCTTAAAGTTATAATAACTTTTTTAGCCCGCGGAAATTTCTTCATAAGTTTTTCGGCAACTTCCTGATAAGCATCAACCTTTAAAATTCCTTTGGTCACATCAGTTGCAGCTGCTTTAATACCAAAAACCTTTTCGGCATCTTCCTCGTTCCCCAGGATTATATCGACGCCGTTTACAAGTTCCGGCATTACATCCCCTGCATCTTTGCCATATTTCCATAAATTTTTTCGGTAATTAAGATCACAGGAAACCGTCAAACCTAAATTACTTGCCGTTTGAATCGCTTCTTGACATGTATCAGCAGCTCCCTGGCTTATAGCTGGAGTAATTCCAGTCCAGTGAAACCAAGTTGCATCCTTTAAAATCTCATCCCATCTAATATCTTTTAAATTAATTTCGGCAAGTGCCGAATGAGCACGGTCATATATTACTTTACTTCCTCGGCTTACTGCCCCGGATTCAAGGAAATAAATGCCAATACGGTCACCACCAAAAACTATTTTACTGGTATCGATATTGTATTTTTTAAGTGTTTTTACTGCAGCATCTCCGAAATCATTTTTTGGAAGTCTGGTTACGAAAGCTACCGGAATACCATAATTTGCAAGAGAGACAGCGACATTGGCTTCACCCCCCCCAAATGTAGCTTCGAGAACATCTGTCTGGTGGAAGCGAAGATAGCCGGGAGTAGCAAGCCGAAGCATAATTTCACCAAATGTGACAACCTTTTGTTTCATGATTTTTATTGATTAAAATTAAAAAAATGCCGGGCATTATAGTAGGATATATTTTCCACGATCTTTCCTATCCATTTAATATCATTAGGTAATAAACCCTTTTCAACATCATTTCCAATCAGATTACATAAAATCCTTCTGAAATAATCGTGACGCGGGTAAGATAAAAAACTTCTAGAGTCGGTGAGCATACCTACAAAACGGCTTAATAGCCCGAGGTTTGAAAGTGCGTTCATCTGCCATTCCATGCCCTCTTTCTGGTCAAGAAACCACCAACCGGAACCGAATTGAATTTTACCTGGGAATGATCCATCATTAAAATTTCCAATCATGGTGACAAACAGGTAATTATCTCTCGGATTAAGATTATATAAAATTGTTTTAGCCAATCGATTATATGTATCAAGGTTATCTAAAAATTTTGAAAGCGAACGTCCCATATCAAAATCTCCAATGGAGTCAAAACCTGTGTCTGGCCCTAATTCGCGCATCATTCGGGTATTGTTATTTCGTAGGGCACCAAGGTGAAATTGTTGAGTCCATCCTTTGGCGTGATCCATTTCGGCCAGATTGATTAATAGGGCCGATTTGAATTTGTTCTGTTTCTTTTTAGATATCGATTTATTTGACCTGAGTTTTGCAAAAATTTTAACGATTTCTTCCGTTTTATAATCATCTGCATACAAATGTTCCAAACCATGGTCGGATAACCGGCATCCTGCTTCATGGAAAAAATCATGACGGATTTTTAATGCTTGTAGTAATGAACCAAAATCTCGGATTTCTATATCGGCGACTGTTGATAAGGTGTCCAGATACATATTATATTTAGCCGGATCTTCTATTGACATAGATTTGTCTGCACGGAATGTAGGTAAAACCTTGATTTCAAATCCATCATTTTTAATTGTCTGATGATGTTTCAGTGAATCAACTGGATCATCCGTTGTACATACAGTCTCAACTTTGAAATGACGTAAAATATTTCTGGTACTGAATTCCGGGGTTTGCAACTTTTGTGTGCAATGTTCATATATTTCATGGGCTGTATTTTCATTCAGCAATTTTTCAATTCCAAATGGATTTTTAAGCTCCATGTGAGTCCAATGGTAAAGGGGATTCCTCATGGTGTAGGGAACGGTCTCGGCCCATTTTTGAAATTTTTCAAAATCGTTAGCATCTCCAGTCACAAATTTTTCTGCTATGCCATTGGTTCGCATTGCTCTCCATTTGTAATGATCCCCTTCGAGCCAGATTTTGGTTAGATTTTCAAATTGTTTGTCTTCTGCTATTTCATCTGGAGGTAAGTGGCAGTGATAATCGATGATGGGTAAATCATAAGCGTGATCGAAATAAAGTTTTTTAGAAGTTTCAGTTTCAAGTAAAAAATCTTCAGATAAAAACTGTTTCATAATTCTTTAACAATTTAATCAATAAATAGAGGCTTGATGTGATTGTCAAAAATATTTTCCGTTACTAGTGGGGCAATGAATTTTTCATTTTTTTTCACTAATTCTAAAAAATCATTACCGTACTCAGCGGCAATCTTATAGGCTACATGTAATAATTGCCGGAAGTCATTATTGAATTCCGGATTTGATGGAACATGCCTCAGACTACCTGCAAATTTTTCCGCATTCCAGGTATTTACCAAATCAGGATAAGGTAAGCATTCCTTATCAATATCGATAACAGACGAATAGGGACCTGTTAATTCATCAAACCGATCAAAAGCCTTTTTGTAAATTGTTTTGGCCATTTTTAATCCATTACCATTTGATAAGGCAAGACCAGCCAATTCTTCCAGCCATGTGGTACCTGCTGTTTTTATATGGATTCCTTTCTTATGTTTTCTAATCAGCTTCGAAATAGGTTTATAAATTGAGAATTTATCACTCCCGGAGTGAACACTTAGTTTAAGATTTTCAGGCATATTAAATGCCTTTATCGCTGCCTCGAGAACAAGCAGATCCTGTTCGAATTCCCATTCAAATGTTACAAGATCTCCAACGTAATCGACACCCTTATTGAATCTGCCAGTAAATTTTGGGGCAATTGTCTGGGGGTATACTTCATAGAAATGCAATGCTGATAGAATAAAAAACAATTCCTGAGGAGTATGAGGATCTTCCACCTCGTCAATGGATATCTCCGTAATAAAATTCTGTTTACCTTTTTTACTGATGATATGATGATAGATTTTTGACGCTTCACTGGCTGCAGCAAGAAATTTTTCACCGATATACCAAACAAATTCTTCGGAAATGGCAAATGGAATTTCAATACCTGGAATTGTAAGCTGGCCAATATAGGGTAAATTGAATTTCACAAAATCACTGATATTTGAATCAGCTGATTTTCCCCCTATATAATCAGCAACATCAATGGTAAAGAAATCAGAATAATTGATAAATCCATCAACATTTGTCAGATTGATATGATCAGCATCAACAAAATATGGATGTTGCCAATGAAGTAATTTAACGGCCTCATCAGCTTCAGCCCGTACCGATTGATGATCTGATTTTATAGTTTGGTGTTCCCTGAAAGACTTATTCCAGACAGGAATTATATCTATGTTAAATGATTGAGCTTTTAAAATAGCCGTCAATTGAGCCTTACCCTGAAGGCCAAATCTATCTCCAAGTCCAAAGGAATATTTATTGATCTTCATATAAAAATTGGGAAAAATCTTTTATAATCACCTTGTTTATGAAATTAAATAAAAACAGTCAATCTTTGAAGAATTAAAGTCATTTAATTAGAAAGACTGCATTTTACTAAGGGTTTTATAAAGTCCGTTCTTTTTTATTAATAATTCATGTGAACCCTTTTCTATAATCGCACCATCCTGTAAAACAATAATCTCATTTGCTTTTTGAATAGTACTTAATCGATGTGCAATCACAATGGAAGTCCTGCCGATCATCAGGTTATTCAGTGCTTCCTGTACCAGTTTTTCAGATTCGGAATCAAGTGCGGAAGTTGCTTCATCCAGAATTAAAATAGAGGGATTTTTAAGTATGGCTCTTGCTATGCTTATCCTCTGTCGCTGACCACCTGAAAGTTTACTTCCACGTTCTCCGATGTTCGTTTGATATCCAAAATCAGTTTGCATAATAAAATTATGTGCATTAGCAATTTTAGCAGCGTTGATTACGTCTTCCTCTTCGATATTATCAAGTCCAAAGGCAATGTTATTAATAATGGTATCATTGAATAGAATAGATTCCTGAGTGACAATTCCCATCAGTTTTCTTAATGAAGATATTTCACAATTTTTAACAGGTATACCATCAATCAATAATTCACCATCATCAATATCATAAAACCGTGGGATCAGATCAACAAGGGTAGATTTGCCTCCTCCGGATGGTCCAACCAAAGCAATAGTTTGTCCAACAGGTATTTCAAGATTAATATTCCTTAGCACATGAGTATGCTCATAGGCAAATGAGACATTTTTGAATTCTAATTTATTTTTAAATGCTTCGATTTTCACTGGATTTGGAGCATTTTTAATAGCGGGATGTATATCAATTATGGTAAATATTCTTTCACCTGAAGCGAGAGCTCGCTGAACTTGCGCCACAGCCTTGGAGATGTTTTTTGCCGGATTAAGAACCTGGGTGAAAATTATAATATAGGTTAAAAATCCCGAAGCATCCAAATTTGATTGATTATTTAACACCAGATTTCCGCCATAGATTAAAATGGCTCCGACAAATAAAATCCCTATAAATTCAGATAATGGGCTGGCGAGTTCACGTTTTTTAGCTAAAGATATATTTACATTTGCATAGTTCTGTGTCTCTTTGCGGAACTGCTGGTTAATGAATTTTAAGGCATTAAAAGCTTTGATTATCCGTAATCCGGAAATCATTTCATCCGTTTGATTTGCTATTCTCCCAAGTGATTCCTGACCTGTTCTGGCTGTTTTTCTCAATCTTTTGGCAATCAATGATATTAACCAGGCAGCAATGGGAAGCATGATCAAAGAAAAAATCGTAAGGCTGGGAGAACGCCAGAACATATAGCCTAAAGCCAGAATAATAGTGAGCGGATCCCTGAAAGCCACCTCGAGAGCCAGGGTTATTGAATTTTCAATTTCCTGAACATCATTTGAAATTCGTGACATTATGTCTCCTTTACGTTCGCTTGTAAAAAATCCAATATGTAAACTGCTCACAGAATTAAAAATATGATTGCGAATATTCTTTACCGTATTGGCACGCATGATGGCCAGCATGATCATGGATAAATACCTGAAAATATTTGCTAATAGATTTGCTGAAACAACGATTATACATACGAATATTAAAGATCCAAAATTTCCAAATTGCTGTGTGGCTGTGATAAAGTAATAGTAAAAAGTATGTATAAAAAAGTTAACTGAGAATTCCCATTTGGGAGGATTCGAATAAGTTGTAAATAATTCAGGATCCAGTTGATTGAAAATAATATCAAATAAAGGTTTTAGCAGAGTTAAGTTAACAAGGCCGAAAACGACGCCAAGGAAAGCATAGATAAGATACTGTGGAAGGTATATATTCAGAGGTTTGGTATAGGATAAAATTCTGAGGAGTATCTTCATCAAAATATATTTAATCCTGTATGGTTAAAAATATAGCTTGAATTATACAATATCAGGATTTTCCTGCAATAATCCATAGGGCGTAAAACTAATCCTATTTCTTTTGGTTTCTTCAAATATCAGGTAATTATTATTATCTCTGCTTAATATATCATGGTATAAATGATATTGCACTGCCAGATTTCTTACGCTTTTTATTTTAAGACCGGCTAATCCGGCCCTGAATTCTATATCCGTATCTTCTCCAATGGTAGGCGCAAGATAACGCTCATCGAATCCATTGATCTTATATAAATCGTCTTTAAAGATTGAAAAATTACATCCTAAAAGTTCCTTTTTTTTCATTTTAAGAATTGGCCTAAGGAAAGGAAGATATAATCCTTTTTCAGCATGCGAAAATTCTTTTGTTAATCCTTTCATAAGCCATGAAACGATTTTTCTTTCCAGAAATCCATCGCGTACCAACTCCTCGGAGAGTGAATCGGAAATTTCCTTTGAGAGGTTTAATCTGCGGCCGGATAAAATAATTCCCTGTTCTCTATTTAGCAGATGTTCTTTTATAAAATTTTTGTGAGCTATACAATCACCATCTATGAAAATCAGGTAATCAGCAGTAGCATTTTTAATCGCTTTATTTAATATTTTATTCTTACGCCAGCCATTGTCTTCTTGCCAAACATGCCTAATGCATAGATCTGATTTTTGAATGATACTATTTATTTCAGTAACTACTTCATTTGAAGAACCATCATCGGCGACTAATATTTCAAATTCTTTGATGGTTTGCCGCTTAAAACTCGACAATACCAGTTTCAGATAATTTAATTTATTATAAAATGCAATAATTACACTGGCTTCTATCATGATAAAATTCCCATGTAAACTTCCAGGGTTTTTTGAGCAGTTAACTCTTTCGAAAATTTTTCTTTCACAACCTGTGTGGCATTTTGAATGATTCTTTTCTTTAATACATGATTTTCCTGTAATCTCAAAATATCTTCTCCCAGATTTTTGTAATCTTTTACATTGGATAATAAGCCATTATATTCATGTGTAATCATTTCTGGTATGCCACCCCCTTTTGTAGCTACAACTGGTATACCACATGCAAAAGCATCGAGTATACTTGATCCTAATCCCTCCGTTTTTGATGTAAAGAGAAATACATCCAGAGAAGGTAAAACCTCATTGATTTTCTTTTTGAAACCAGTTAATAACACATGTTCATTCAGATTTTTAGATTTTATGTAATTCTCAATATTTTTTCTTTCCGGACCTTCTCCAATTATAAAAAATTTTGCCTTCAATCCCTTATTGATTAAATATTCCGCGGTATTAATGAACGTAAAATAATCTTTGTGATCCGCAAGTGCTGATGTGTTACCAATAATTATCTCATTTTTGCTAATATTGTAATTTTCTCTAAAGTAATTTGTCTTATTGTCACTTGTGAATTTATATATATCGATACCATCATAGATAGTAATACATTTTGATTTATCTTCCAGTTTTTTGTATAATATTTTTTTTATCGCATTTGAAACAGTGATTATTTTTTTTATGGATGAATGGTTGTATTTCCATTTTGAGATCAAATTTTCTTTAATTGGGTTATCAACTCTTCGGGCAAGGACAAGTTTTGCTTTATGTCCAAAATATCTGCTTAATACTCCGGCAGTATGTCCAACACTCGTGTGTATATGTAAAATGTCGATGTCTTTTTCAACGCAAATTTTTTTTATATAATATGCGGTTAATATATCTAGTGGAGATTTAAATGATAATGGATAGTACGACCAATTTTTGTCATCACAATATTGTTCAAAAGCTGAGTTACTCCGGCAAGCAATATAATTGTTAATTCCCAGTTTATTGAGTTCTTCGATAAGATATGCGATTTGTTGTTCTCCTCCTTTCCAGGATTTTTCTGAACTCAGATGCAATACCCGTAATGGTTTGATTTTTTGTTTTTCTTTTTTTTCTGATTCATTAAACAACTGATCAGTAATTGAAAATCCATTTGTTTTTTGAGTATAATGATCATGAACAACTTTATTATAAACTTCCAGGTATTCAGATATACATTTATCCCAGTCATATTTATGGGAATATACCTGATTTTTTAAAGATAACTCAGCCTTTCTCCCCTGATAAATCTTCATATACTTGTTGAATGTATCTTTCATATTCTTAGCCTCAAAAGAATCCCAGTAAAATGCACAGTCGCCTCCTATTTCAGGTAAGCTTGATAACCGGGAACAAAACACAGGTTTACCGAATCGCATGGCCTCAATTATAGGAATACCAAATCCTTCTATACGAGAGGGAAATAAAAAGGCTTCACAATGTCTGAATAAATAGATTTTATCATCTTGAATTATTTCACCTGGAAGGATTATTTTGTCAGACAATTTTTTTTGTCGAATTTTTTTCAACAATTGATTGGCATAAGCACTTTTCTTATCTCCGGCAATGATCAGTTTATAATCCGGCAATTGTTCCATGAAGTCAACCAGTATATGGAAATTCTTTTTTGCTAGGATCATGCCGATTGTGAAAAGAAATTTTCCTTCAGAAAGAAAGGATGGTTTATTGACCACTTTTTGTGTATCGATTTCAACGCCGTTATGTATTACTTTTTGCGGCGTATTTCCCAAATCCAAATTATCATTGGTAACATTTGCTGTAAAGTTTGAAACAAAAGTGATATATGAGGCTCTATCAACTTTTTTCTGAAGATATTTTAATCTTTTTCTGGCCTTGAAATCACTTTTTTCTTCCAGAAAATTCAGATCATGGATTGTAAGGATGTAGGGCGTGTTATTGTCAGACGGGAAATAGAACGAATCCTGATGCGTTGCATGCCAGAGATCATATTGTTTACATAATCTACTGAAATATCTTCTTTTCATTGAAGTTATCTCATAGTTCCAATCAATCCCGAACGCATCAGCAAATTCATTTGGAATAAGAAAGTTCCAGAAAAAAGATTTGAATTGTTTTTTCGAGATATGCTTGCCAAAATAATAGGAAAATTGGCCGAGCCCGGAATAAAACATTTTTAACTTACCAAGATCTATTAAAGTATGGATCGACATGGTGCCAAATCATATATTACAGTATACTATTTTTATTAATTCTAAAAATACTAGCATGTTACAAATTATAATTTAATAAGTCATTTTAAATAAAGATTTAAATATTTTTACTACCAATTACCTAGTTTATTTCCAAATACCTAATTAATATTTTCAATTTTAACTAAATATGAATAAAAAAATATAAAGAATGCGGCATAAGGTCATTCTCCTCATATTATTATTGATAAGTATATTTCAGGCAAGAGCACAATTTGATTCACTGGAATATCATGCCAAACTTTATGGCGCATTGGGTACGGAAGGATATGCTCCTCATTGGATCGAAAGTAATCGATACGGTATATTGAATGATAGCATTCAAGATCTGCTGATTATACCTGGATTTACCTATCCTTTAAAGTTTGGTAAACATTTTAAAATTTCAACCGGCTTGGATATTGCCATAAAACGAAATCTTGATGAAAGTTTTATCTATCAGGGTTATGCCAACTTCAGTTATGGAAAACTGAAATTAATCGCAGGGATACAGGAATATACACTGGGACAATATAGTGAATATTTATCGAGCGGTTCATTCCTTGTCAGTAACAATGCCCAACCAATTCCAAGGATCGGTATCGGATTTTATGATTATGTGGATATACCATTCACGAAAGGTTATTTGCAGGTGAAGGGAGCTCTAAACCATGGTTGGCTTGAAAATGAAAGATTAGGGCATAGCGAGCTCAATAAACCCTTGCTTCATGAAAAATTTGCCTACATCCGAACCCAGAAGATACCTATTAATCCCTATGTGGGTATAAGTCATTTTGCTCTTTATGGAGGCGAGGATAAAAATAGCGAAAAGATCGGTATTGATTATTGGGCTGTTTTCAAGGGTCAGGCATCGAATGTTCCGGGTATTGCGGGTGAAGGAATAAATGCTGCCGGCGAGCATCTTGGCGTGTTTGACTTTGGATTTTATTCAAGGATTAAAAATTACGATATCACCTTTTATTATCAATTTCCTGTTACTGATCGGACAGGAAAAGAATCAAAATTTAGCCGGAATATGGATTTTTTTACTGGATTACTTCTTGAAACAAAGCAGAAAAATATAATCAATGGTTTTTTGTATGAATTCATTCATACTCTACAGCAAGGTGGATTAGGAATTCCTGATCCAATTGTGGATGGACGCCTGATCGTTCTCTGGAGAGAGGAAGACAAGGCCTTTTTAAAAGAATATTATACCAACCTGGGTTATCCTGTCGATGATTTAGATACGGAAATAGAATGGCGATCATTTTTACAGGCATACACCAATTATGGTTATCTTTTTGGTGGTAGAGTTGACTTTTATAATAACCTCCTATATAGGCATATATATAAAGGTCGGGTCATTGGCACACCTTTATTCCAGACAATGCCGGAATTGAATCGAATGGCAGGGTTTCAGGATAGCATAACATATATTGTTAATAATAGGATTTTTGCACATCATATAGGGATAAGCGGATATGTGCATAAAAACCTTGACTACCGATTGATGCTAACGTATACAAGAAATAAAGGTGCTTGGCAGGAATATGGCGGGAGGTATCAATGGAACGGAATTGCCATCGATCCTGATTACGACTGGTTCTGGAAAGGAGATCTTACCCAATGGTATACGCTTTTGGAAGCTAATTATGTAATTCCGGGATATGATAAACTTAGTGTGAAAACCGCAGTAGCCTTTGACTTTGGGGATCTTGATAAAAATTTCGGTATTTTAATCGGGATATCATTTCAGGATTTTATCAAATTCTAAAGCAAGGATTGTAAATGGCGTAAGCTGTATTTCATTCTTGGCTTTCTCAATATAAAAAATGCCAATTTTACGTAATCTGGGTGGATATAAAATTTCCTGAATGATCTGATAAACTGGGTAATCCTCCATATAATAGAGGCGATTTTTCCATAATGTTTTTGATAAAGATAATACTGCGAAATGTAAAATTCCCGGAGCATGATGTAATTTATCCCATTATCTTTCAAGCTGCTTTTACCTTCAAAATGTATATATTCTGCTTCGGGGACGAGGAAACATGAATACCCTTTATTTTTCATTCGCAATGCAAGATCTTCTTCCTCACAATAGAGGAAAAATGAGGAGTCAAATCCTCCAATATCTTTAAATGTTTTTCCTCTTACAAAAAGAGAACTTCCATTTAGTAACGGAACCTGAACAGGATGACCATATCGAATGCCTTTTTTAGGATATTTTTCGGAAGAAAAAATTCTCAAAAATCCTGAACCTAAAAATTTCAGTTTCAGGTCAGGAAAATAATTGAAATTAATGCCCAGGGATCCGTCAGCACCATACATTTGTCCGGATGATATCCCGACTCTATAATTTTTCTCCATAAATCTGTATAGGATGGAAAGTACATCATTTTTAAGGATGGTGTCATTATTCAAAAAAAAATAATATTCAGCATCGACCATTTTTACTCCTGCCATATTTGCAGTAGCATATCCTTCATTAACAGGTCTTTTAAAAATCGAAACCTGGTCAATCTTAATCAATTCATTTAATCTGAGATAATCAGCTTCCAGTGAATTATTATCTATAATAATAATTGCATATTTCAGATTTTTTTTGGTGTGCGAAATAATAGATTTCACACATTGAATAGTATATTCACTGGTATTGTAATTGATCAGGATGACGGCAATATCTTTCAAGGGATTAATTGGTAAATTGATGATATCAATTATAATTGAATTATAGTGAAATAAAAAAATGAAATAAGTTTGTTTAACAACTTCCCAAGAATTAATCACAATTGAGAACAGCAAAACATATTTTATTCATTTGCCATGAAAGTTCCAGAACAGGTGCTCCAATTTCTTTATTATATTTTATCAGATGGATTAAAAATAATACGGATCAAAAATTTGTAATATTAATTGATAAAGGTGGAGATCTTGATGAAGCTTTTCGCAATATTGGTCCAACTTATATACTTCGTCCACGGCGACAATCACTTGTAAGTAAAATCTGGGCAAAGATAGGTTATCAATCATTCATCAATAATCAATTAAAATCAATAATTGATATTCCTTTTAGTATAATTTATAATAATACCATTGCCAATGGAATATTACTAGAAACACTTAAAAAAGAAACCCAGGCTTATGTATTCACACATATCCATGAACTCGAAAGTGTTATTCAATCTTCTGGTGGGAAAAATATTCGGTTAGTCAAAAAATACACAAATCATTTTATTGCAGCTTCAATTGCTGTAAAAAACAACTTAATTCACAATCATCAGATTCTGGATAAAAATATTACGATTCACTATGAGTGTATTGAATTCATCCCAGATACTTCGGGGAGAAATGAAACAACAATGCACTTACCTCTAAATAAATCAGATTTTATCATCGGTGGCGCTGGTTTTGTCGACTATCGAAAAGGATTCGATTTGTATTTAGAAACAGCAAAAAAGCTAATCAATGAAAATTATCAAACTGATTTCAAATTTATCTGGGTGGGGGGATTCGGCAGAAATATTCAAAAAATGGTTGCGGATTATATCAGGAGTCATAATCTGACAAACCATGTGTTTTTCCTTGGAGAAAAAAAGAACCCCTATCCATATTATCAAATGTTTGATTTATTCTATCTGACATCACGAGAAGATCCATTTCCACTGGTTATGCTTGAAAATGCCAGCCTAGGAAAAACAATTATCGGATTCAGAGGAACAGGTGGGTTTGAAGAATTTGTAGATTATGATTCTGATTTATTAATTGATTCATTTGATATTCAACAAGCCACGGATGTTATAATCAAATTGAAAAATAATGAAACAACCAGTGCTAAGGTTGGTAACAGGTTGAAAAATAAAGTATACGAAAAGTATATGATGGGATCAAATGGAATGAAATATTTTAGTCGCATAAAACAATTGGCAGGTTACGTTGAATAATTTGATATCCAGATTAAAATTCTTTATCCTTTTTTCGTTTCCACCGATTATGCGACCATAACCAGTCTGAAGGATTTTCTTTTATAAATTTTTCGGTCATTTGTGCATATTTATTGATGATATTTCCTTTTTTTGCATTTTTCGGTTTGGATTCCAATTCGATAAATCCTATTTCATAATGTCCTCTATTCAATCTTTTCATACTTACAAAAATTACCGGCCATCCGAAGCTTTCGGCCAATCGTTCCATTCCGTTATAAAATGCGGTATCCTGATTAAAAAATTTCACCCAATGAATATTTTCATCATGTAGAGGGGGAGACTGATCTGCTACCAATGCTATGATATGTGGAGTATTTCTTTTTTTAAGACTTTCGCGGAAAACATTATTTTTTTCAACTGGTAAAGAACCAAATCTGCTTCTTATTGTGTACATCAGGTTTTCAAAAAAAGAACTTTTGATTTCCTGATATACACCATCTGCCGGAGCAGGTAATTGGATTGAACATGCAGCCAATATCCATTCCCAATTACCTGAATGTGAAGTGGCGGCAATAACGGTTTCCCCCATGTAATAAAATTTATTGATTACTTCAATATCTTTAAAATGGATCCTTTTGATCAGATCTTCTTTGGATATTGTTAGTAGTTTAAATGTTTCGAGCATCACATCCGTCAGGTTTCGATATACTGCAGGGATCAGCTTTTTTATTTCCAATTCATTTTTTTGAGGAAATGCATTCTTTAAATTTTCTATGATTAGTGATTTTCTATAACCTGCGATTTTCCCTCCGATTAATACCAACAAATCAGATACCACATATAAGATTGGGAAAGGAAGAAGGGAAACTAAGTAAAAAAAAGCTCGTCGCATTGTTTTGTGAAATTCTGTTCAAAATTAAAAAATAAAATAGAAATACACAGATGATAAATGCAGCCGATAGATCGAATTAAAATATATATTATTTTCAATAAAATATGTAACTTTGATTAAGATGGACTGCAAAAAATCAAATTTTTATTCTACAGAAGAAAAGGAATTGATTTTTGAAAATGAATTTCTCCTACACATTCATTCCATATATAATTTCGCCTATCGTATTACATTTAACGAAGATGATGCAAAGGATCTTGTCCAGGAAACCTATCTGAAAGCATTTCGATTTATAGATTCTTTCCAAAAAGGAACTAATGCTAAAGCTTGGTTGTTCAGAATTTTAAAGAACAGTTTTATTAATGAATTCAGAAAGAAAAGTAAAGAACCTGCAAAAGTAGATTATCAGGAGGTGGAAACATTTTATAATTCGGAAGAAATAGATCAACCAATCACTTCTGACCTTCGGGTGGAAGCGATTAAGGAAAAAATAGGGGATGAAGTCTCTGTAGCATTAAATTCGTTGGATATTGATTTTAGGACTGTCATTATCCTTTGTGACCTGGAAGGATTCACATATGAAGAAATGGCAAAAATATTAGACATCCCAATTGGAACTGTCAGGTCAAGGTTACATCGCGCAAGAAACTTATTGCGTGATAAATTGAAAATTTATGCTGATTCATTAGGATATAAATGAATGGAAAAATAGTGGAAACTAAACTTAAATATATATGAAGGAAAAGCCTTGTGAAGATCATGAATATTGCATTAAGGTGCTCAATTTGATAATTGATGGGGAAGCTAATGAAGAAGAAGTTTCTTTCTTTAACTCCCATATCAAAGAATGCCTTCAATGTTCTGAATATTATTCGATTGAACAAACCATCAGAGAAGCCATAAAAAAGAAACTTGAAAAGAAAGAAGCACCGGATGATTTTATTCACGCGCTTCGAATTAAAGTTAAAGAATCAACCCGTTCATAGATAATGGCTTCAAAAAAAGCGGTGATTATTTCTGCTCCGTCTGGATCAGGTAAAACAACAATTGTCAACTATCTTCTAAAAAATATACCCGAACTCAAATTTTCCATATCAGCTACATCAAGACCATCAAGGAGTTATGAAATACAAAAGAAGGATTATTATTTTATATCAAAGGAGGATTTCTTAAATAAGATACAAAATAAGGAATTCATTGAATGGGAAGAAGTTTATGATGGAGTTTACTATGGGACTCTTAAATCGGAAATTGAATATATCTGGTCTATAAATAAAAATGTTATATTCGATGTTGACGTTCGGGGCGGTATAAATCTAAAAAAGTATTTTGGCGATTCTGGTCTTTCCATTTTTATTATAGTTGATGATATATCAGAATTAGAGAGAAGACTTAGAAATCGAAGTACTGAATCAGAAGATAGCATCCAAAGTAGATTAGCCAAGGCAAAACATGAAATGAAATTCAAGGATGATTTTGATAACATCGTAGTAAATGATGATCTGAGTAAAGCATGTAAAATGGTTTTAACGCTGGTAAAATCCTTTTTAAATATATAGAGGAAATTGAAAGTAGGATTGTTTTTCGGCTCGTTTAATCCCATACATATTGGGCATTTGATAATTGCCAATATTCTATATGAATATACATCCTTAAATGAAGTTTGGTTTATAATATCTCCTCAGAATCCACACAAACGTAATAGCAAATCGCTTATACATGAATTTGATCGGATTGATATGGTAGAACTTGCCATTGAAGATCAGCCACATTTTAAGGCTGTTGATATAGAATTTAATATGCCTAAGCCAAATTTCACCATTGACACAATGATGTATTTAAAAGATCGCTATAAAGATTATGAATTTATTCTGATCATTGGGGAGGATAATCTTGCCAGCTTTTCTCGATGGAAAAATTACAAAATTATTCTAGAAAATTTCGGATTAATGGTATATCCAAGGCCAAATGTACAAGAATCTGAAATCAAAAATCACCCGAATGTGAAAATGGTAAATGCACCACTTATAGATGTATCAGCATCATTTGTCAGGAAGTGTATCAGGGATAATAAATCAGTGAAATATCTTGTAACTGATAAAGTTTATCAATTCATTCGCGACAGGAAATTATACATATGACTATACCGTCATAATGTCTTTTTCCTTTTTTGTTAACATCTCATCTATTTTAGCAATATACTCATCTGTAAGTTTCTGGACCTCATCTTCTGCCCTTTTTACAGCATCCTCAGAGATGTGTTCCTTTAATAATTTTTTAAGATGATCATTCGTGTCTTTTCTTATGTTCCGGACACTGACTCTTCCTATTTCAGCCTCGTGTTTTGCCTGTTTAACAAGTTGTTCTCTTCTTTCTTCAGAAAGTGGAGGAACATTCAACCTGACCAGTTCACCATCATTTTGGGGATTCAAACCAATATCACTATTAATGATAGCTTTTTCAATATTAGGGATAATATTCTTTTCCCATGGCTTGATAATAATGGTTCGGGCATCAGGCGTATTGATAGATGAAACTTGATTCAATGGTGTTGGATTACCATAATACTCAACAAGGATTCCATCAAGCATCCCCGGAGTCGCTTTGCCAGCACGAATTTTGCCGAATGAAAAATTTACATGATGAATGGCTTTCTCCATCAATTCTTTAGCATCGTCAAGATATAGTTCAATCTCTTCCATAATTAAAAATTTCTAAAGGTTTTTATTTTAATGAACAAGCGTGCCTACTTTTTCTCCTTTCACAATTTTCATCAGATTTCCAGGTTTGTTCATATCAAATATAATGATTGGAAGATTATTTTCCTGGCACAAGGTAAAGGCTGTCATATCCATTACCTGGTAACCGTTTTTAAAAACTTCCTGAAATGTAATTTTAGCAAATTTTCTGGCTGAGGGATCCTTTTCAGGATCTGCAGAGTATAGCCCATCTACGCGAGTACCCTTCAATACTACATCAGCTTCAATTTCAATAGCTCTGAGACTAGCTGTTGTATCAGTTGTAAAATAGGGATTTCCAATACCTGCACCAAATATTACAATGCGGCCTTTTTCAAGATGTCTTACTGCGCGTCTTCTTATAAATTGTTCACACACCTGTTCAACTTTGATGCCTGACATTAATCGTGTAAACATCCCTGCTTTTTCGAGAGCGCTTTGAAGTGCCATGCCATTTATCACAGTTGCCAGCATCCCCATATAATCTCCCTGTACCCTGTCAATTCCGATCACATCAGCTGATTCTCCTCTAAAAATATTACCACCCCCTATTACAATAGCAATTTCCAGATCCAGATCTTTTACCTTTTTAATTTCACGGGCATACTGTTCAAGTCGTGTTGGGTCAATGCCGTATTTCTGTTTGCCCATTAAAGCTTCACCACTCAACTTCAATAAAATTCTTTTAAATTTCATTTCTGGTTAATATCCTTTACCATACAAATATAATATCAGACAAATATTATAAAAATATAATTAGAAATGGACCAATTCTTGGTTCTTTTCAACAGTATCATTCTTCTTCACTAAAACTTTTTGTATTATTCCACGACCAGGCGCCTTGATGATGTTTTCCATTTTCATGGCTTTGAGAATAACAATCGGATCTCCTTGAATTATCTGATCACCTTCCTGAACCAGTATCTTGACAATCATACCCGGCATTGGGGCTTTTACTGTTTTAACTGAAATTGATTGATCTTCGGTCATCCCTAGTTTTTTAAGCAGACCGTCAAACTGATCATACAACTGGATTTTATAAATGGTAGAATTTAAACGGATATGAAAAGTTTTTTTGTCATAATCAGCATATATTATATATCCCAGGTGATTTCTGCCTTCCAAAATAATATGAAACCTGCCATCTGGGAGTGTTTTTAAATCCCAATAGTACAGTTCACCGTTTATTTCATATCCCTTATCCAATAAAATCAATTCACTCATTTCCTCTCCATTCACAACAACTTTCATTTTTTTCTTGCCTGATACCATCATTAACTTTTATCACTCAGTTAAAACAATTTTAAAGATACAGATTAACTTTGCACAATTGAATAAATTTTATCATTTAATAAATCCATGAAAATCGATGACCAGAATAGTGAAGGAGTATCTATGGCAGATGGGATTATTACTACTTATCCTCAGTTGTAAAGTAGAACAACCAGTTACGACAATCGATCCAGAAAGCACTGAAAATGTTCAATTGGACACCCTCCCTGAAATAGAAGTGGTCGAGCCTGAACCTCTAGTTTACCATTCTTCTGTAACTCGATTACATGATCTTCTTCATACGAAACTCGAACTAAGTTTGAATTGGAATCAGCAAAGAATTGAAGGTGTTGCTACCCTGCATTTAAAGCCCTATTTCTATCCGCAGAATAATCTGATACTGGATGCAAAAAATTTTAACATTCATTACGTTAAGATGGTTAAAGGGATGGAAAAGGTTGATCTGGATTTTGTGTATGATAATATGAAGTTGATGATTTCGCTTGACACTGTCTATCATCAAGAAAATGATTTTTTCATAGAGATTAAATACACAGGTAAACCGAAAGAGAGAAAAACAGGTGGAAGTGAAGCTATCGGATCTGACCAGGGATTATATTTTATTAATCATGATGGATCAGATCCCAACAAACCTATGCAGGTATGGACCCAGGGGGAAACCGAAGCTAATTCCTGTTGGTTCCCTACAATTGATGCTCCCAATGAAAGGATGACACATGAGATATATCTCACAGTCGACCAGCGATTCACAACATTATCAAATGGGGATCTGATTTATTCAAAATTTAATGAAGACAGTACACGTACAGATTACTGGAGTATGGAAAAACCACATGCCCCATATCTTGTAATGATTGCCGTTGGTGAATTTGATATTACTAAAGATACATGGAAGGATATTCCCTTAACATATTATATTGAACCAGCTTATGCTGATTATGCCAAGGACATTTTTGGAGCTACTCCTGAAATGATGAATTTTTTCTCTGAACTAATTGGGATGGATTATCCTTGGTCAAAATATGCCCAAATTATTGTCAGAGATTATATATCGGGTGCTATGGAGAATACAACTGCTTCATTGTTTTATGATGCAATGCTGGTCGATAGCCGAGAGTTATTGGATTATGATTTTGAAGGAATTATTGCACATGAACTGTTTCATCAATGGTTTGGAAATCTGGTTACCTGTGAATCATGGGCTAATTTAACCCTAAACGAAGGCTTTGCAAATTATGCGGAATTTTTATGGAATGAACATAAATATGGTAAGTTCGAATCCGGATTACATAATCTTGAAGAGTCAGAACAGTATTTTGAAGAAGCAGCGAACGAGAAAAAAGACCTCATCCGGTATAACTATGATGACAAGGAAGACATGTTTGATAGTCACTCCTATGCCAAAGGTGGAAGAATTTTGCATATGTTAAGAAACTATGTGGGAGATGATGCATTTTTTACAGCTTTAAACAGATATCTGAAAAAGTATCAATTCAAATCTACAGAAATCCATGATCTTCGACTGGTATTTGAAGAAGTAACCGGTGAAGATCTGAATTGGTTTTTTAATCAATGGTTTCTAGCTTCAGGTCATCCGATTTTACATGTTGAAGATTTGCATGATGATTCAACTTTACACATAACAATCACGCAACTTCAGGATATTTCTTCAACACCTGTGTATAGAATTCCTGTTAAGATTGATGTCTGGACAAAAAATCAAAAAACTCAGTTTAAAGTATTGATTGATAAAACATATCAAACTGTTGAATTTCCTTTAGAAGAAGCCCCGCAACTTGTTTTGTTTGATAGTGACCAAGTACTTCTGGCTGAAATAATTCATCCTAAATCTCAGGATGAATATATATTTCAATATCGAAATACGGAAGGATTTTTATCCAAATATCAGGCACTTGATTCGCTGATCATGGATCTTGATGACAGTCTAAACTGGCTGGTTATGACGGATGCATTACATGATGATTTTTGGTATTTCAGACAAATGGCAATAAATGCATTAGAAGATTATAATGGGGAGAAAAAACAGGAAATTGAAAAAACTTTAACAGAAATGGCAAGGTATGATGAAAAACCGCAGGTTAGAGCTGATGCATTACATACCCTTTATAAATTGTTTGGATCGAAATATCAGGAATTATTTCGAGATGCCTTGTCCGACAGCTCATATATGGTTGCTGGTACAGCCATTTATGCTTATTCTACCATTTCTCCATCGGAAATGGCTAAGGTGGCTATGTTATTTGATGAATTCAACAATGTAAATATTGTAATCCCACTTGCCAGCTTTTACATAGACATAGGAGGTCATGAGAAATATGACTGGTTCGTTAATAAAATAAATACTGCAAGATCTGAAACCTTATGGTATCTTTTGCAGTATTTTGGAGAATACATTATGGATGCTTCGGAATTAATGCAACGAAGAGCTATTGTAGTTCTTGAAAAATATGCGAGGATTCACCCTAAAAATTATGTCAGGTTATCTGCTTACCAATCTTTGGGATTATTAACCGATTTAAGTGGAGTTGAAGAATTACGCAAGGAAATTCGTGAAAATGAAGAAGATAAATATCTTCGACAATTATATCAATCTCTTCCATGATACTATCAATTTTAATGACGATTTCGTTGTTAGATGCAGGGTCAGAATATTCCTTATTAAATGCTTTTTATTGGGCGTTTTGAACAGTTAATTTATTTATTACAATTATTTGATTAAAAGAAAAAAGAATATAATTTTGCATTCCCTTTGCAAAAATTGAATTGTTTTTTTGCAAAGGGACGTTTTTTAATTTGACGTTTTGAGGCAATCGGGGGGATACCAAAGCGGCCAACTGGGACGGACTGTAAATCCGTTGGCGAATGCCTTCGTAGGTTCGAATCCTACTCCCCCCACGAGTTTATTTAATGAGTGAATGAGTGAATGAGTGAATGATGAGAAAATGAGTAAATTAGTGATTGGATAAGGAGTGTATGTTAGGTTGAAATGAAGGGGAATAATTAGGAGATAGATATTCAGAAAATGTCAAGTTATTAAAATTTACACAATCCTTATATAATCAATCATTGGCTCAATTAAAAATCATTCATTGATTGTGCGGGCGTAGCTCAGTTGGTAGAGCGACAGCCTTCCAAGCTGTAGGTCGCGGGTTCGAGCCTCGTCGCCCGCTCTTATCCTCAGGCCGATGTAGCTCAGGGGTAGAGCGCTTCCTTGGTAAGGAAGAGGTCACGGGTTCAATTCCCGTCATTGGCTCAGTGTTTTGTTATTGAAATTTTCTCTTTAAGAGAATAATTGTTATAAAGCATATAGCTATTAAATGTCGCTAATTTGCTACATTATGTTTGAATTAAATTAATTAATAAACTTAACAGGAATTTTCAAATATGGCTAAAGAAATCTTTGACCGTTCGAAACCGCACGTTAATATCGGCACTATTGGTCACGTTGACCATGGTAAGACTACTTTGACAGCGGCGATCACCAAAGTATTGTCTGAGAAAGGTCTTGCTCAAATGAGGGATTTTGACTCAATTGACAATGCACCTGAAGAAAAAGCACGTGGTATTACCATCAATACTGCTCATGTGGAATATCAGACAGACAAACGTCATTATGCACATGTTGATTGTCCAGGTCATGCAGATTATGTGAAAAACATGGTTACAGGTGCAGCCCAGATGGATGGGGCAATCGTAGTTGTTGCTGCTACAGATGGACCCATGCCGCAAACAAGAGAACATATTCTTCTGGCTCGTCAGGTTGGAGTACCTGCATTGGTTATTTTCATGAATAAGGTTGACCTTGTGGATGATGAAGAATTATTGGATCTTGTAGAAATGGAAGTTCGTGAACTTCTTTCCGAGTATGATTTCCCAGGGGATGATATCCCTGTCATTCGTGGTTCAGCACTCGGAGCTTTAAATGGTGAAGCTAAATGGGTTGAAAAAGTAATAGAACTAATGGAGGAGGTTGATGAATATATTCCGATGCCTGAACGACTTATCGATAAAGATTTTCTTATGCCCGTAGAAGATGTGTTCTCAATCACAGGAAGAGGAACCGTTGCAACCGGTAGAATAGAAAGAGGAGTGATTAAGACAGGGGATCCCGTTGATATTTTAGGTATGGGAGCCGAAAATCTTAAATCTACTGTTACAGGTGTTGAAATGTTCAGAAAGATTTTGGATCGAGGAGAAGCAGGAGATAATACCGGCTTGTTATTGAGGGGAATTGAAAAGGATGAGATCCGGAGAGGAATGGTTATATGTAAGCCTGGTTCCGTAACACCTCATCAAAAATTCAAAGCTGAGGTTTATGTGCTTTCAAAAGAGGAAGGGGGTCGTCATACACCATTTTTCTCTAAATACCGTCCGCAGTTTTATTTTAGGACTACCGATGTTACAGGAGAGATAAAACTTCCCGAAGGCATAGAAATGGTAATGCCAGGTGATAATGTTTCCATTGAAGTTGATTTAATCAATAAAATAGCTATGGAAAAAGGTTTGCGATTTGCTATCAGGGAAGGTGGTAGAACGGTAGGTTCTGGTCAGGTTACTGAAATATTGGATTAAATATATCACAAATGCGTTTCAAAATATATGAAACGCATTTGTTTCTTTTCAAATTTAAGAGTAACTTTGCAGCCCTTTTGGGCGAAATACGGGTGTAGCTCAATTGGTAGAGTAGTGGTCTCCAAAACCATTGGCTGGGAGTTCGAGTCTCTCCACCCGTGCATAAAATAAGGAAACAATGAAAAAAATCAAGGAATATATTCTGGATTCTTACGAAGAGCTTAGGCACAAAGTATTCTGGCCAAAATACAGTGATTTGCAGAGTAGTTCAATTCTTGTTTTGATTGCTTCTTTGATATTTGCCGTGATCATTGGATTAATTGATCTAGGATTCGACAATATTTTAACTTGGTATTATAACGCATTTTAAATTGAAATATATCTCCTGATGGGTGAGCATAAGTGGTATGTATTGCGGGTAATTAGTGGTCAAGAGAAAAAAATTAAAAGTTACCTTGAAAATGAGATTGCCAGAAATAAATTAGAAAATTACATTCCACAGGTTTTAATTCCATCTGAAAAAGTATACGAAATGAGGAATGGGAAAAAGAGGGTTCGTGAACGTAACTTTTTCCCAGGTTATGTGCTCATATTGGCTGATTTGACACATGGGGAAGCTTATCATGTTGTTAAAAGTGTGCCTGGAGTAATAGGGTTTCTAGGTGCTGCTGATGGTGGCGGGGGGGTAACTAAGTCTCCAGTGCCATTACGCCAGGTTGAAATCAATCGAATTCTTGGCAAGGTAGATGAGATTGATACCATGGAAGAAAAATTGGATACACCGTTTATAGTAGGGGAGACTGTTAAAGTAATGGATGGGCCATTCAGTGGTTTTACTGGCACCGTAGAAGAAGTATTTGAAGAAAGAAAAAAATTGAATGTAATGGTGAAGATTTTCGGCAGAAATACGCCGGTCGAATTAAATTACATGCAGGTAGAAAAACAAGATTAGCGAGATGGCTAAAGAAATAAGTGGATATTTAAAAATGCAGATTAGAGGAGGTCAGGCAAATCCCTCTCCTCCTGTCGGACCTGCTCTGGGTAGTAAAGGCCTGAATATAATGGAATTCTGCAAACAATTTAATGCTAGAACGCAGGACAAGATGGGACAATTGATCCCCGTTGTTATTTCGATATATTCTGATAAATCCTTTGATTTCGTTATTAAAACTCCACCAGCTGCTGTTCTTCTTTTGGAGGCATCTAAATTGAAGAAGGGATCTCCTGAGCCTAACCGTGCGAAGATAGGATCTGTTACATGGGATCAAGTTAAAAAAATTGCTGAGATTAAAATGCCTGACCTTAATGCGATGAAGGTGGAATCTGCTATGAAAATGGTAGCTGGAACTGCGAGAAGTATGGGATTGCGTGTCGTTGGAAAGGCACCCTGGAATAACTAAATTAAAAAAATGGCTAAGTTATCTAAAAAGAGAAAGCAGGCTAAAGAGAAAATAGAAGTAGGTAAGGAATATTCACTGCAGGAGGCATCAAGCCTTTTAAAAGAAATTACCTTTTTAAAGTTTGATGCTTCTGTAGATATAGATGTTCGGTTAGGAGTTGATCCACGAAAGGCTGATCAAATGGTCAGAGGAGTGGTCTCTTTGCCACATGGAGTGGGAAAAGAAGTAAAGGTCTGTGTATTATGTACACCTGATAAAGAACAGGAAGCAAAAGATGCCGGGGCTGATTTTGTGGGACTTGATGATCTAGTTAAAAGGATTGAAGATGGGTGGTTGGAAATGGATGTAATCATCACAATGCCTAGTATAATGGCCAAAGTAGGTAAATTAGGTCGTGTATTAGGACCCAGAGGTTTAATGCCCAACCCCAAATCTGGTACTGTTACACAAGACATTGGTAAAACAGTAAAAGAAATAAAACAGGGTAAAATTGATTTTAAAGTAGATAAGTTTGGAATTATCCACACAAGCATTGGGAAAATTTCCTTTGATGCTACAAAAATCAAAGAAAATGCGGAAGAAATATTAAGTACGATACTTAAACTTAAGCCTGCTTCTGCAAAAGGTACCTATTTTAAAAGTATTCATCTCTCCAGTACGATGAGTCCAAGTATTTCAATTGATAAGAAAAGTATTCCAGGTATATAATTATCATGAATCGAGAAGAAAAAGCCCAGATTATTGAGGAACTTGTTGAAAAATTAAATGCTAACTCACATTTCTACATTACTGATGCTTCCGGATTAACAGTGGCTGAGGTAAATGAGTTCCGCAAATTGTGCTTTGATAAAGGGATCGAGTACAAAGTATTTAAGAATACATTAATAAGAAAGGCATTGGATCAGATGAAATCTGATTATCAAGCCTTTGATGACAATGGTGTTCTTAAAGGATTTTCAGGTATACTTTTTATAACCGAAAATGCAGACATTCCGGCAAAGGTTATAAAAGAGTTCAGGACGAAGAAAAAGGTTGAAAAACCAATATTAAAGGCAGCATCCATCGATAGTGATTTATTCATTGGGAATGATAAGCTTGAAGCACTAAGTAGCCTTAAATCTAAGAATGAACTTATAGGAGATATTATTACGATACTCCAATCTCCGGCCAAAAATGTTATATCTGCATTACAAAGTGGTCCAAATAAATTGGCCGGAATTATAAAAACATTATCAGAAAAAGAAGAAAAAGTATAACATAAAAATAATTTGACAAAATGGCAGATTTAAAAGCATTCGCTGAACAGTTAGTTAATCTTTCAGTTAAAGAGGTTAATGAGCTGGCTACAATTTTAAAAGACGAGTATGGCATTGAACCTGCGGCTGCTGCCGCTCCCATTGCTGTTGCTGCCGCTGGTGGCGATACAGGAGGTGAAGCAGGGGCTGAAAAAAGTGAATTTGATGTGGTTCTGAAAGCAGCCGGTGCTCAAAAACTGAAAGTTGTTAAGACTGTTAAAGAATTAACGGGATTAGGATTAAAAGAAGCTAAAGAATTAGTTGATAACGCTCCAAAACCTGTTAAAGAAGGTATTGCAAAAGATGAAGCAGAGGGAATTAAAAGGGCGTTAGAAGAAGCTGGCGCGGAAGTTGAACTTAAATAAACGAATTGATCGTTTATATAATAGTAAATGGTTCATTATGTTTCAGGCCTGGCCATTCCAGTCAGGTCTTTTGCCGTTTATGCTTATTAAAGCATTTTATTAATTAATCTATTAAATGCTACAACAATTAGTTGTAGTATCATTTATTTGTTGACCTAAAACACTTATAACCTTGGCTATAATTGATCAAACTGAAAGGATTAATTTCTCCTCTATCAAAACGGTAATTGATTATCCAGATTTTCTCGATGTACAACTACAATCTTTCAGGGATTTCTTCCAATTGGAAACAGCACCGGAAAAAAGAACTCAAGAGGGATTGTTTAAGGTATTTTCTGAGAATTTTCCAATTACTGATTCCAGAGAAAATTATGTATTGGAATTTGTGGATTACATGGTAGATCCTCCAAAGTATTCAGTAGAGGAATGCGTGGATAGAGGCCTTACATATTCCGTCCCCTTAAAAGCAAAACTTAGACTCTCCTGTAACGATGAGGATAATGAGGAGTTTGAAACTATCGAACAGGAAGTTTTTTTAGGAAACATTCCTTATATGACCGAAAATGGTTCATTTGTAATTAACGGTGCTGAACGCGTAATTGTATCTCAATTACATCGATCACCAGGAGTGTTTTTTGCACAAAGTATGCACACTAATGGCACTAAATTATATTCTGCTCGAATAATTCCCTTTAAAGGATCATGGATAGAATTTGCTACTGATGTAAATTCGGTAATGTATTCCTATATTGACCGAAAGAAAAAATTTCCAGTCACTACACTTCTCAGGTCGATTGGATATGGATCTGATAAAGATATTCTGGATCTATTTGGATTATCTGAAGAAGTACCTGCTGAAAAAGCAGTTCTGAAAAAATGTGTTGGTAGAAAATTAGCAGCTAGGGTATTAAAAACATGGATTGAAGATTTTGTGGATGAAGATACCGGAGAAGTTGTATCAATTGACAGAAACGAAGTTTTACTGGAGAGAGATTCCGTATTGTCGGAAGATGACATAGACACAATTTTGGAATCGTCAGCGAAATCTGTTATTCTCCATAAAGATGAGGTTAATGTTACAGATTATTCTATTATTTATAACACCCTTCAAAAAGACAATTCCAACTCTGAAAAAGAGGCGGTAGAACAGATATATCGTCAATTAAGAAATACGGAAGCTCCTGATGAACAGACAGCCCGGGATATCATTCAAAGTTTATTCTTTAGTGATAAGAGATATGACTTGGGTGAAGTAGGCCGATATAGGATTAACAAAAAACTTGGAGTTGATACAGATTTTGATAAACGTGTATTAACAACTGAAGATATTGTCCTGATAGTTAAATATTTAATCGGTTTAATTAATTCAAAAGCTGTTGTAGATGACATTGATCATTTAAGTAACCGACGGGTAAGGACAGTCGGGGAGCAGCTTTACCAACAATTTGGGGTTGGACTTGCCAGAATGGCAAGAACCATCAAGGAAAGAATGAATGTTCGCGATAATGAAGACTTTAAACCAGTTGATCTGATCAATGCGAGAACATTATCCTCCGTAATCAATTCTTTTTTTGGGACAAATCAGCTTTCACAATTCATGGATCAGACCAATCCATTGGCTGAAATAACCCATAAGCGTAGAATGTCTGCCTTAGGACCTGGAGGATTATCAAGAGAAAGGGCAGGTTTCGAAGTTCGTGATGTTCATTATACTCACTATGGGAGGTTATGCACAATTGAAACACCGGAAGGGCCCAATATAGGTTTGATTTCATCCTTATGCGTTCATGCGAAAGTGAATAAAATGGGATTCATAGAAACACCTTACCGGAAATCAGAAGATGGGAAAGTGTCAATGACCAGTGAAGTTAAATATCTGACTGCTGAGGAAGAAGATACGTTTTATATAGCACAGGCAAATGCACCCCTTGATGAAAAAGGAAATTTTATCAATGATAAGGTTAAAGCTCGATTCGAAGGAGATTATCCTTTGGTAGATAGGGATCAGGTTACCTTTATGGATATTGCTCCTAATCAAATTGTATCGGTTGCTGCTTCTTTGATACCATTCCTGGAGCACGATGATGCAAACCGGGCACTCATGGGATCCAACATGCAACGTCAGGCCGTTCCTTTAATGAATCCTGAAGCACCTATTGTGGGAACAGGTCTTGAAGGAAGGGTAGCCAGAGATTCTAGGGCACTCATTACAGCTGCGGGTGATGGTGAAGTTATATTTGTAGATGCAAAAAAAGTGGTTGTTAGATATGATTTGACAACGGACGAGGCGTTGACAACCTTCGATGATGAGATAATAGCTTATTATCTAACTAAATTCAGAAGGACCAACCAGGATACCTGTATTAACCTTAAACCAATGGTTTATAAAGGAGAGAAAGTTAAGCAGGGCCAAATCCTATGCGAAGGTTATGCAACACAGGGTGGTGAGTTGGCTTTGGGACGAAACCTGATGGTTGCTTTTATGCCTTGGCAGGGATATAATTTTGAAGATGCCATTGTAGTTTCTGAACGGATTGTTCGTAACGATATATTTACTTCCATACATATTGAAGAATTTGAATTGGAAGTAAGAGATACAAAGCGAGGTGAAGAAGAACTTACTTCCGAGATCCCCAATGTGAGCGAAGAAGCTGTTAAGAATCTTGATGAAAATGGAATGATCAGGATTGGAGCAGAAGTAAATGAAGGAGATATTTTGGTTGGTAAAATTACACCGAAGGGTGAAACTGATCCAACACCGGAAGAAAAATTATTGAGAGCGATATTTGGTGACAAAGCGGGAGATGTAAAAGATGCATCTTTACGCGCTTCTCCATCACTCGAGGGAGTAGTTATTGATACCAAATTGTTTGCAAGGCCTAAAAAAGACAAGGAACTTAGGGCAAAATCAAAAAAAGAGGTCGATGCATTAAAAAATAATTATAGTAAAGAACTCCTGAGCCTTCGTGATAGTATGGTTGAAAAACTTTCTCAGCTCCTTGATGGGAAAACATCCAATGGTATCAAACACAAATTTGGTGATGAGATCATTTCAAGTGGAGTTAAGTTCAATCGTAAAAATATTGAAACAAATTTGTTCCCTGAAAAGAATATATATAGGGATGAGAGCACCTATAACGTACCTGAAGAGGTTAATCTGATTTCAGATATAATTCTTGATAACTGGACTAATGATGAACATATCAATCAATTGATTGTCGTTTTGGTGAAGAATTACAACAAACGAAGGAATGAGATTGCAGGTAAATTCAAGCGGGAACGATTTACATTGGAAGTAGGTGATGAATTACCAGCCGGGATTGTACAATTGGCTAAAGTTTATGTGGCCAAAAAACGAAAACTTAAGGTTGGAGATAAAATGGCAGGTCGACATGGGAATAAAGGTGTGGTAGCAAAAATCGTTAGAGAAGAAGATATGCCATTCTTGGAGGATGGAACACCTGTGGATATTGTTCTTAATCCTTTAGGAGTTCCTTCCAGAATGAACCTTGGACAAATCTATGAAACCGTATTAGGTTGGGCTGGTCACAAATTAGGTAAAACTTACAGTACACCTATCTTCGATGGTGCTAGAATGGAGGAAGTGATGAAAGAGTTAAATGAAGCTAAATTACCATCATTTGGAAGAACATACTTGCATGATGGACTTACCGGGGATCGTTTTGATCAGCCTGTTACTGTAGGAATGATTTACATGCTTAAGCTAGGTCACCTGGTTGATGATAAAATGCATGCAAGATCTATTGGCCCCTACTCATTAATAACGCAACAACCATTGGGTGGTAAAGCACAATTTGGTGGTCAACGGTTTGGTGAGATGGAAGTCTGGGCATTGGAGGCATTTGGAGCTGCTCATGTGCTTCAGGAGATGCTCACTGTAAAATCTGACGATGTTATCGGCAGGGCAAAAATTTATGAATCAATTGTTAAGGGAGAAAACATGCAAAAACCTAATGTTCCCGAATCCTTTAACGTTTTAGTTCATGAATTAAGAGGATTGGCACTTGAAGTGACCATGGAATAACAATTGTTAATAAGATATTTAAAATACATTTAATCCAATATGGCTTTTAGAAAAAACAAAAAAATTACCAGTGACTTTACAAAAGTGACGATAAGTCTTGCTTCACCGGAATCTATTCTGGAAACCTCGCATGGTGAAGTTACACAACCTGAAACCATTAATTACAGGACCTACAAACCTGAAATGGGGGGATTATTCTGTGAAAGGATTTTTGGACCAGTAAAAGACTGGGAATGCCATTGTGGAAAATACAAGAGGATCAGGTATAAAGGTATTATTTGTGACAGGTGTGGTGTTGAAGTTACTGAAAAAAAGGTCAGAAGAGAACGAATGGGACATATCGAATTGGTAGTTCCTGTTGCCCACATTTGGTATTTCAAATCGTTACCAAATAAAATAGGTTATCTCCTTGGATTACCAACTAAGAAATTAGATCAGATTATCTATTATGAAAGGTATGTAGTTGTACAACCAGGTATTAAAGAAGAAGATGGTTTAAATACCATGGATTTCCTCACTGAGGATGAATACCTTGATATAATGGATAAGCTTCCAAGAGAAAATCAGGTACTTGATGATGTGGACCCCAATAAATTTATTGCCAAAATGGGAGCTGAAGCACTTGAAATGCTTCTTAAAAGAACTGATCTCGATGAACTTTCATATAGTTTGAGACATCAGGCTGCAACAGATACCTCACAGCAGAGAAAAGCTGAAGCATTAAAACGATTGAAAGTAGTCGAGGCTTTTCGTGAAGCCCGGACACGGATTGAGAATAGACCTGAATGGATGGTGATTCGGATGGTGCCTGTAATTCCACCGGAATTACGTCCATTGGTGCCCCTTGATGGCGGCAGGTTTGCCACATCTGATTTAAATGATCTTTACAGACGAGTGATTATACGGAATAATCGCCTTAAAAGACTTATTGATATAAAAGCTCCCGAGGTTATACTCCGAAATGAAAAGCGAATGCTTCAGGAAGCAGTAGATTCACTCTTTGACAATTCGAGAAAAGTAAATGCTGTCAGGTCAGATGGGAATCGTGCACTTAAATCATTAAGTGATATGCTCAAAGGTAAACAAGGACGATTTCGTCAGAACCTGCTTGGTAAGCGTGTAGATTATTCCGGACGTTCAGTAATTGTTGTAGGTCCCGAATTAAAAATGCATGAATGTGGCCTGCCAAAGCATATGGCTGCAGAATTGTTCAAACCATTCGTTATCAGAAAATTAATCGAAAGAGGAATAGTAAAAACTGTAAAATCAGCAAAGAAGATTGTTGATAGAAAAGATCCCGTCATCTGGGATATTCTGGAGAATGTTTTGAAGGGTCATCCCGTTCTCCTTAACAGGGCACCTACATTACATCGATTAGGTATTCAGGCTTTCCAGCCAAAATTAATTGAGGGAAAGGCTATACAACTGCATCCGCTTACATGTACGGCATTCAATGCTGATTTTGATGGAGACCAGATGGCTGTCCATGTTCCTCTTGGACAGGAAGCTATTCTGGAAGCCTCCTTATTGATGATATCAACACATAATATTCTGAATCCAGCAAACGGAGCACCTATTGCCGTACCATCTCAGGATATGGTTTTGGGATTATATTATGTTACTAAAGGAAGAAAAGGGACAAAAGATAATCCTGAACTGGGAGAGGGTATGACATTTTATAGCCCCGAGGAAGTGATCATAGCTATCAATGAAATGAGATTGTCTAAGCATGCATATATCAAGGTTCGTACTATTGTCCGTACTGAAGAAGGCACATTGGAACATAAGTTGATTGATACCGTCGCAGGTAGAGTCATATTTAATCAATATGTTCCTGAAGAAGCTGGATTTGTCAATGAACTTCTTTCCAAGAAAAAGTTACAGAAGATTATTTCTGATGTATATAAAATATGCGGTGTGGCGAAAACTGCACAGTTCCTTGATGACATCAAGGAACTTGGATTCCAAATGGCATACAAAGGAGGTTTATCTATTGGATTGGATGATGTAAAGATTCCGTCTACCAAGGATGAACTTATTGAAGAGGCAAAAAATGAGGTAGAAGGAGTATGGAATAATTATCTGGTAGGTCTTATTACTGATAATGAAAGATATAATCAGGTGATTGATATTTGGACTAAAATAAATTCGCAACTTACAAATACCCTGATGCGGGAATTGGAGGAAGATCAGAATGGATTCAATAGTATATATATGATGATGCATTCCGGGGCACGTGGATCCAGGGAACAAATCCGTCAGCTTGGTGGTATGAGAGGTCTTATGGCTAAACCGCAGAAAAATATCCTGGGATCTGTTGGTTCTATAATCGAAAACCCGATTCTTTCAAATTTCAAAGAAGGACTTGATGTAATAGAATACTTTATTTCAACCCATGGAGCAAGGAAAGGTCTTGCAGATACTGCACTAAAAACAGCTGATGCTGGATACCTGACACGTCGATTAGTCGATGTTGCACAGGATGTGGTTGTTAATGAGGAAGATTGTGGTACATTAAGGGGATTGGCTGTTACTGCTCTCAAAGATAACGAAGATATCGTTGAACCCTTATCAGAAAGAATATTAGGTAGGGTAACTGTTCATGATATTTATCATCCAATCGATGATGAATTAATAATCCGATCAGGTGAGGAAATAACTGAAGAAATTGCTTTCAAGATTGAAGATAGTGGTTTAGAGGAAGTTGAGATACGTTCAGTGCTTACCTGTGAAACAAAACAGGGAATTTGCGCAAAGTGTTACGGCAGAAACCTTTCCACAGGCTTTATGGTTGAACGTGGTGAGGCAGTAGGCGTAATAGCTGCTCAATCCATTGGAGAACCTGGCACACAGTTAACTCTTAGGACATTCCACGTTGGGGGTACTGCTTCCAATATAGCAGTTGAAGCTAGAATTACAGCTAAGTTTGATGGGATTGTTGAGTTTGAGGATTTAAAACACCTAACAACACTAAATAGTGAAGGTGAAAAAGTGGCTGTAGTGATGGGAAGAACAGGTGAGATAAAAATTTTCGATGAGAAATCTGAAAAACAATTGATTAGTAATCATGTGCCATATGGAGCCTTTTTAAATGTAAAGAAGGGTGCTAAAGTAAGTAAAGGTGATCAGTTATGTTTCTGGGATCCGTATAATGCGGTTATCTTGTCGGAAATTGACGGTAAAATTTCTTATGAATATATTGAGGAAGGTATAACATTTAAAGATGAATCCGACGAACAGACTGGTCATAAAGAAAAGGTAATTGTTGATAGTAGGGATAAAACTAAAAATCCAGCCATTATCGTTAAATCCTCTAAGGATGAAAAATCATATAATATACCTGTTGGGGCACATCTTACCGTAGATCAGGGCGATGAGATCAAAGCTGGACAAATCTTATCTAAGATACCACGACAGATTGGTAAAACCAGAGATATTACGGGTGGACTGCCTCGCGTAACTGAGTTGTTCGAAGCCAGAAATCCATCAAATCCAGCGGTTGTCAGTGAAATTGATGGTATTGTAACATATGGGGCAATCAAGCGAGGGAATAGAGAAATATTTATAGAATCAAAAGATGGTGTGAAAAAACGATATCTTGTTCCTCTATCTAAACATATATTGGTTCAGGATAATGATTTCGTGAAAGCAGGCATACCATTATCGGATGGCGCCATTACTCCATCGGATATTCTTGCAATCAAGGGTCCGACGGCTGTCCAGGAATATCTCGTGAACGAAATACAGGAGGTTTACAGGCTTCAAGGTGTAAAAATCAACGACAAGCATATTGAAATCATCGTTCGTCAAATGATGCAGAAAGTAGTAATCATTGAACCTGGTGATACTAATTTCTTACCAGGTCAGGTAGTGGACAAATGGCAATTCAGGGAAGAAAATGATGCCATACTGGATAAAAAGGTTGTGGTAGAATCAAATGATTCCGAAGTCTTAAAAGCTGGACAGATCATATCCGCAAGAAGATTAAGGGATGAAAATTCCAGTTTGAAACGTCGTGATTTGAAGATCGCTGAAGTACGGGATGCAATGCCCGCCGTATCAATGCCGACATTGCAGGGAATTACCCAGGCATCTTTAGGAACTCAAAGCGTTCTTTCAGCAGCTTCCTTCCAGGAAACAACCAAGGTGCTAAGTGAAGCATCAATCAGGGGTAAAACTGATGATTTGATAGGATTAAAAGAAAATGTAATTGTTGGGCATCTAATCCCTGCTGGTACTGGAATGAGAGAGTACAATAAATTAATTGTTTCATCTAAAGAAGAATATGAACAATTAATTGAATCTAAAGAAGAATTTAGTAAAAGTCGTGAACCACAATATTAAATTAGATCATGGAGGATGAAAAAAAAGGAAATAAAAATCCACAAAACCAGATCAATATTGAACTATCAGAGGACATAGCCGAGGGGATATATTCCAATTTAGCGATGATCGCTCATTCGAATAGTGAATTTGTGATTGATTTTATCAGGTTAATGCCTGGTGTACCGAAAGCAAAGGTAAAATCCAGAATTGTTATTACCCCGGAACATGCCAAAAGATTATCAAGCGCATTGATTGACAATATCAGGAAATATGAGGAAAATTTTGGCCAGATAAAAAAGACTGAAGAGGGCCCTAAATTTCCAATAAATTTTGGGGGTACAGTAGGAGAAGCCTGAGGTTTAAAATCATTTCAGAACGATCAGTATTTCACTAAAATATTTTTTGGATTGTAGTCACTATTTTCTACCTTTGCAGTCCGAAATTTTGCATGGGAATAGAATTATAAAATAATATTAAATGCCAACAATACAGCAGTTAGTAAGAAAAGGAAGAAAAACTAAAACCTCAAAATCTAAAGCACCAGCATTGAGTTCTTGTCCGCAACGCCGTGGAGTTTGCACTAGGGTGTATACTACTACACCTAAAAAACCAAATTCAGCTATGCGGAAGGTAGCCAGGGTTAGACTTACAAATGGTAATGAAGTGAACGCTTATATTATGGGGGAAGGTCATAATCTTCAGGAACATTCCATTGTTTTGATCAGGGGGGGCAGGGTTAAGGACCTACCTGGCGTAAGGTATCATATCATCCGTGGAGCATTGGATACTGCGGGTGTTGAGGGCAGGTTGCAAGCCAGATCAAAATATGGTGCAAAGAAGCCAAAAAAATAAATCAAAATGAGGAAAGCTAAACCAAAGAAAAGATATCTTTTGCCGGATCCAAAATACCATGATACCTTGGTTACCAGATTCGTGAATAACTTTATGTTAAGAGGTAAAAAAAATCTGGCATACAGAACATTTTACCAAGCAATCGATATCGTTGAAAAAAGGATTGGGGAGGATGGTCTTGAAACATGGAAAAAAGCATTAAATAATATCATGCCATCTGTTGAGGTGAAAAGCAGACGCGTTGGAGGTGCAACATTTCAGGTGCCAATGGAAGTTAGGCCTGACCGGAAGATCTCTCTGGGTATCAAATGGCTAATCCGTTATGCTAGATTAAGAAATGAAAAAACTGTCGTCGACCGATTGGCTGGAGAAATCATCGCTGCTTCAAAAGGTGAAGGTGCTGCTGTAAAGAAAAAGGATGATACACACCGAATGGCTGAAGCAAATAAAGCCTTCTCACATTTTAGATTTTGACCAACAGAATGGCTAATAAAGATCTTAAACTGCTACGTAATATTGGCATCATGGCACACATTGATGCTGGAAAAACCACTACTACTGAGCGGATATTATACTATACTGGACTAACCTATAAAATGGGAGAAGTTCATGAGGGTGGTGCAGTAATGGATTGGATGGAACAAGAACAGGAAAGGGGTATTACCATTACTTCTGCTGCAACAACTACGTTTTGGAATTATCCCACCTCACAAGGCCAATTTGTTGATGATACCAAAGAATACAGGATCAACATCATTGACACACCAGGCCATGTTGATTTTACTGTTGAAGTTGAACGTTCATTGCGAGTATTGGATGGATCTGTTGCTCTTTTTTGTGCTGTCTCAGGCGTAGAACCCCAATCGGAAACAGTTTGGCGACAAGCTGACAAGTATAAAGTTCCGCGTATCTGTTTTGTCAATAAGATGGACCGTGCAGGGGCTGACTTCTTTAATGTTGTTGAAGAAATACGTGAAAAGTTGAAGGCCAATCCTATTCCTTTACAGGTTCCTATAGGTGCTGAAGATTCATTCAGAGGTGTGGTTGATTTAATTGAAAACAAAGCCATCATTTGGAATGAGGAGGATAAAGGAATGACTTATATGGTTGAAAATGTTCCGGATGATTTGGTAGATACAGTAGAGGAATGGAGGCAGAAACTGGTAGAAAGTGTTGCTGAATATGATGAAGCCATACTTGAAAAATTTTTTGATGATCCTGAATCGATCACAAAAGGGGAATTGATGGCTGCAATAAGAAAGGCGGTTATTGATCTTTCTTTTTCTCCTGTTTTGGCAGGATCGGCCTTTAAAAATAAAGGTGTACAGGCCTTACTGGACGCAGTATGCCAATATCTGCCCTCTCCATTGGACCTTCCTCCTGTAACGGGTATCAATCCAGCAAATGATAAGGAGGAAGTAAGGGAACCCGATCCCGGCAAACCATTTGCTGCTCTTGCATTTAAGATAGCTACTGATCCTTTTGTTGGCAGATTATGTTTTTTCAGAGCCTATTCAGGCAGATTAGCTGCTGGATCTTATGTTTATAATACACGTACAGGTAGAAAGGAAAGAATATCGAGGTTGATGCAGATGCATTCCAATAAACAGAATCCTATTAATGTTGTTGAGGCAGGTGATATTGCAGCTGCCGTTGGATTTAAAGATATTAAAACTGGAGATACCTTGGTGGATGAAAAACATAAAATCGTCCTTGAATCAATTTCTTTTCCGGATCCTGTGATCGGTTATGCTATTGAACCAAAAAAGCAGGCGGATTTGGATAAACTTAGTATGGCCATAACTAAACTTGTAGAGGAAGATCCAACATTACAGGTTGAAACTAACGAAGAAACTGGCCAGACTGTTTTACGTGGAATGGGTGAATTACATTTGGAAATCATTATTGATCGTTTGAAAAGGGAATTCAAAGTTGAAATAAATCAGGGTGCCCCTCAGGTAGCTTATAAAGAAGCTATAACCGGGAGTATAGAACATAGAGAACTGTATAAAAAGCAAACTGGTGGTCGAGGTAAATTTGCAGATATCGTTTTTGAGTTAGGTCCTCAAGATGATGGATTCCAAATCTCGGATTTACAGTTTGTAAACGAAATTGTAGGGGGTGTTATACCTAGAGAATATATACCTTCCATCGAGAAAGGCTTCAAAGAGGCGATGAAAAATGGACCACTTGCAGGCTACCCGCTTGAAAAGATGAAAGTCAGACTGTTTCATGGATCATACCATGATGTTGATTCTGATTCACTTTCTTTTGAGTTAGCAGCCAGACTTGGTTTTAGAAATTCTGCCGCAAAAGCTTCCCCGAAACTGTTGGAACCCATAATGTCAGTTGAAGTAGTTACTCCTGATGAATACACTGGACCAATAACAGGCGATCTGAATAAAAGAAGGGGAATTATGAAAGGTATGGATACCAAAGCGGGTGCACAGGTGATTAAAGCTGATGTTCCATTGTCCGAATTATTTGGTTATGTAACTGATCTCAGAACCATCTCTTCTGGACGGGCGTCCGCCTCATTGACTTTTTCACATTATGAACAAGTCCCTGGAAATCTGGCTGAAAAAATTATTGCACAAGTAAAAGGCGAATAAAAGTAAATATGACTCAGAAAATCAGAATAAAGCTAAAATCATACGATCATAATCTGGTGGATAAGTCATCGGAAAAAATCGTACGAGCTGTTAAAACCACTGGCGCTGTTGTAAGTGGCCCAATACCTTTACCTACTGAAAAAGAGGTTTTTACGGTATTGCGTTCACCACATGTAAATAAAAAATCGAGGGAACAATTTCAATTGTGTACCTATAAGCGATTGGTTGATATTTATTCGAACAGCACGAAGACGGTTGATGCATTGATGAAGCTGGAATTACCGAGCGGAGTTGATGTTGAAATAAAGGTCTGATTTGGCGTAATAAATGCATTCTGAACCAATAATTTTTATTGGTTCTTTTTTTGCTTTTCGTTCGGACAATTCGAATGCAAGGCTTTTGAAATTAATATTTATTTAATACCTTTGCAGTCCTTTTGTCGATTTCTGCCCTTTTTAGGGCAGTTAATATATATAATGAGATGTCAGGAATTATAGGAAAAAAAATAGGAATGACCAATATTTATGATGAATCAGGTCATAATATATCATGCACTGTGATTGAAGCTGGGCCTTGTGTTGTTACACAAATTAAAGATGAAGGTAAGGATGGGTATAAGGCCATTCAGCTCAGTTATGATGAGAAGAAGGAAAAAAGAACCACCAATGCATTAAAAGGGCATTTCAAAAGAGCTAATACGACCCCAAAAAAGAAAGTAGTTGAATTCAGGAATTTTCGAGTTGAGTTTGAGGGTGGTGTTCAGGTTGGGCAGACCATCAATATAGCGGATGTTTTTAAAGAGGGTGAGTATGTTGATGCAATAGGGAAATCGAAGGGTAAGGGTTTTCAGGGTGTAGTTAAAAGACACGGATTCAGAGGAGTAGGAGATGCTACACATGGACAACATAACAGATTGCGTGCTCCTGGATCAATTGGCGCTAGCTCATTTCCTTCAAGGGTTTTTAAGGGAATTCGAATGGCAGGCCGGACAGGAGGAAAAAGAGTAAAAAAACTTAACCTTAGAATTATTAAAATTTATCCGGATAAAAATCTGGTACTTGTGAGTGGATCAGTACCTGGAGCGAAAAATTCTTATGTAGTACTTGAGAAATAATTTGAAATGGAATATAAGGTACTTAAAAATGATGGAAAGGAAACTGGCAGGAAGGTAAAACTTTCTGATGATATTTTTAATATTGAGCCAAATGATCATGCGATCTATCTGGATGTGAAACAACATCTTGCAAATCGCAGACAAGGCACTCATAAAACCAAAGAGAGAGCGGAAATAAAAGGATCAACAAGAAAGATAAAAAGGCAAAAAGGAACCGGAACAGCACGGGCGGGCAGTATGAAATCTCCCATTTTTAAAGGAGGGGGTACTGTATTTGGGCCAAAACCACGAAATTATGGTTTTAAATTAAATAAAAAAGTAAAAAGCCTTGCCAGAAAATCGGCGTTGACGTATAAAGCTAAAGCCGATGAAATAACTGTTCTTGAAGATTTTTCGATGGATACAGCCAAAACCAAAGATTTTATGAAGATTCTTGAGAATCTTGCAGTAATAAATAAGAAAACCTTATTCGTAATTCCTGAAGCTAATAATAATTTAGTGCTCTCTTCACGAAATATAAAAAACACGAGAATTGTTCTCGCAAGTAATTTGAATACATATGAGGTTCTTCATGCAGATAAAGTATTATTTCTTGAAGGATCAGTTTCGAGGATTGAAGAAATTTTGAATTAATCGACAATGGGCATTTTAATAAAACCTTTAGTTACTGAAAAAATATCTGATCTTAATGAGAAGGGCAAATATGGGTTTGTTGTTGACAAAAAAGCTAATAAGGTCGAGATTAAAAAGGCTGTTGAGAAAATGTATGGGGTAAATGTCATGAGTGTTAATACGATGAATTATTCTGGTAAACAGAAATCAAGGTACACAAAATCTCAGATTATTTCAGGAAGAACTTCATCGTTCAAAAAAGCAATCATTACCCTTGCTGAGGGTGAGGTAATAGACTTTTATAGCGGAATTTAAAGATTAAAGAAATGGCTGTAAAGAAATTAAGACCGGTAACTCCCGGACAACGATATAGACTGGCACCAGTATTTGATTTGATAACTAAATCAACTCCTGAAAAATCATTATTAAAACCTTTGAAAAAAACAGGAGGCCGGAATAATGTAGGGAAAATGACGATTCGATATATTGGTGGTGGACACAAGCGTAAATACAGGGTGATTGATTTTGTAAGATCGAAGAAAGAAGTACCAGGAAAAGTAAAGGCAATAGAGTATGATCCGAACAGATCTGCACGAATTGCACTCATATACTATACTGATGGTGAAAAAGCTTACATATTAGCACCTGCCGGTTTAAAAGTTGGACAGACCATTATCGCTGGGGATAAAGTTGCTCCAGAAGTAGGTAATCATTTACCTCTGACAAGTATTCCATTGGGTACAATTGTACATAATATTGAGCTTCGTCCCGGAAAAGGGGGAGTCTTAGCTCGGAGTGCCGGATCGTATGCTCAGCTTGTTGCTAGGGAGGGTAAGTATGCTACCCTCAAATTACCTTCAGGTGAAATGAGAATGGTATTAAGTGCTTGTAGTGTTACGATCGGATCTGTGTCTAATGTTGAGCATATGAATGAAACACTTGGCAAAGCAGGCCGCAATCGTTGGCTAGGCAGACGTCCAAGAGTAAGAGGAGTCGCTATGAATCCTGTTGATCATCCAATGGGGGGTGGTGAAGGTCGAGCTTCCGGAGGTCATCCCAGATCAAGAACAGGTGTTTATGCGAAAGGTAAAAAGACAAGACACCAGCATAAATATTCAGATAAAAGGATAATTAGTAAAAGGAAATAATGGCTAGATCATTAAAAAAAGGACCTTATATCGATTTTCGACTTGATAAGAAAGTTGATAGAATGAACGAATCAGGTAAAAAATCCGTAATCAAAACATGGTCAAGAAGATCCATGATCTCACCTGATTTTGTAGGTCATACTTTTGCTGTACACAATGGTAATAAATTTATACCTGTGTATGTAACAGAAAATATGGTAGGGCATAAATTAGGCGAGTTTGCCCCGACCAGAACTTTCAGGGGTCATATATCAAAGAAGGATAAAGGTAAAAGATAAAAAACTAATGGAAGCAGTTGCAAAATTACGGAATGTACCAACATCCCCACGAAAAATGAGGCTTGTAGCTGATTTGATACGTGGACAGAAAGTTGCAAAAGCTCTGAACATACTTAGATTCGAGCCAAATCATAATGCGGCACGATTAGAAAAATTATTGCTTTCGGCTATAGCAAACTGGCAGAATAAGTTTGAAGATGTTAGATTGGATGAAGCGGATCTTTTCATTAAGGAAGTATTTGTAGATGGTGGAAGGATTTTAAAAAGACTCCGGCCTGCTCCTCAAGGTAGGGCACATCGAATTCGCAAACGATCTAATCATGTTACACTAGTGGTAGCCAGCAATTATGAAGCTGAAATAACTGAAGAAGAAGACAATACCAAAAATAAGTAGTACAGAATGGGACAAAAAGTTAATCCAATAGGTCTGAGACTCGGTATCATTAAGGGATGGGATTCTAATTGGTATGGTGGAAAATCATTTTCGAATAAGTTGATCGAAGATCAGAGAATCCGGAAATATATAGAGGCCCGAATTCCGAAAGGTGGAATTTCTAAAATCGTAATCGAACGAACTCTGAAACGAATTACCCTTACTGTGCATACAGCCCGACCAGGAGTTGTTATTGGTAAAGGTGGTGCGGAGGTAGACCGGATTAAAGAGGAATTGAAGCAGCTTACCAACAAAGATGTTCAGATCAATATTTACGAAATAAAAAGACCTGAGCTAGACGCTAGATTAGTTGGTGAATCAATCGCACAACAGATAGTTGCCAGGATTTCATATCGTAGAGCCATGAAACAAGCAATTGCATCGGCAATACGGGTTGGCGCACAAGGTATAAAAATCAAAGTATCAGGAAGGCTTGGTGGTGCCGAAATGGCAAGAACTGAACAATATAAGGAGGGAAGGATCCCCTTACATACCCTTCGAGCAGATATTGATTATGCTGTTTCTGAAGCCAATACAGTTTATGGAAAAATAGGAATAAAAGTATGGATATTTAAAGGGGAGGTGTATGGTAAACGTGATTTATCTCCCAATGTTGGAATGGCTGGCGTAGGATCTGGTGGAGGAACAAGTGGTGGTCGTAGGAAAAGAGGAGAAGGGCCAAAAAGAAGAAGAAGGTAAAAGTTTTAAAAAGAATTAGCAATGTTACAGCCAAAAAGAACCAGATTTAGAAGAAAACAGAAAGGTCGGATTAAAGGGATTGCCACCAGAGGTCATGAGATAAATTTTGGATCCTTTGGACTCAAAGCCCTTGAGCCGGGCTGGATAAGTAGTCGTCAGATAGAGGCTGCCAGAATTGCTGTTACCAGGGCAATGAAACGTGAAGGACAGGTATGGATTAGAATTTTTCCTGATAAGCCAATTACAAAAAAACCTGCCGAAGTACGGATGGGAAAAGGTAAGGGAGCTCCTGAATATTGGGTAGCTGTTGTGAAACCGGGGACGATTTTGTTTGAATCTTCCGGTGTAGCCGCTGCTCAGGCTAAAGAATCACTGCGATTAGCAGCACAAAAATTACCAATTAAAACACAATTTGTGATTCGAAGAGATTACCAAGAATAGGTACCATGAAAAACACTGAATTACAGTCATTAACTATTGAAGAGTTAGAACAGAAGCTTGCTGCTGAAAAAGAAAGCCTGACAAAACTGAGGTTTGCTCATGCCATTTCTCCAATAGAAAATCCTATGAAAATTCGAGATACTAGGAGATTAATTGCCAGGATTGCAACTACTTTGAAAAATAAAGAATTAAAAAATAATTGATCATTGGATGGAAAGGAATCTACGGAAAGAGCGAATAGGAACGGTTGTCAGTAACAAAATGGATAAAACAGCAACTGTGGCTGTTTACCGGAAATTCAAACATCAGAAGTACGGTAAATTTATCGGAAGAACAACCAAATTCACAGCCCATGATGAGAAAAATGAATGTGGTATCGGAGATACCGTTAAAATCATGGAAACAAGGCCATTGAGTAAGAAAAAAAGGTGGCGAATAGTTGAAATTATTGAAAGAGGTGAATAATAATGATACAGCAAGAGACACGTTTGAATGTTGCGGATAATAGTGGCGCTAAAGAAGTTTTGGTTATCCGGGTACTGGGTGGAACCAGAAAACGTTACGCATCTATTGGTGATAAGGTAGTGGTTACCGTAAAGTCGGCCTTGTCATCCAGTACATTAAAAAAAGGTACCATATCAAGGGCTGTTATTGTACGTACAAAAAAAGAGATCAGAAGAAAGGATGGTTCGTATATTCGCTTTGAAGATAACGCTGCAGTATTATTAAGTGCAACGGATGAACCAAGGGGTACAAGGATATTTGGACCTGTTGCAAGAGAATTGCGCGAAAAACAATTTATGAAAATTGTATCTCTTGCTCCGGAAGTGATTTAAATTTTATTAAAATGTCTAATAAACTACATATACGAAGAGGAGATACAGTATTTGTGCTTTCCGGTAATTCACGGGGTAAAAAAGGAAGGGTTTTGGAGGTATATCCGAAAACCAGGAAAGCAATCGTTGAAGGTGTAAATATGGTAACAAAACATTTGAAACCATCTGCAGCACATCCAAATGGTGGCATAGAAAAAAGGGAAGCAGCCATACACTTAAGTAATCTAATGTTGGTAGATCCATCCAATGGAGAGGTTACCAGAATTGGAAGAAAATTAAATAAGGATGGAAAACTGCAACGGTATTCTAAAAAAACTGGAGAATTTATAAAAAATGAGTAATCCAAGGCTTAAAGAAAAATACTTACAGGAAGTTGTGCCTGCAATGATGGAAAAGTTTCAGTATAAATCAGTAATGCAGGTACCTAAAATTGATAAGATTAGTATTAATAAGGGTATTGGTGCAGCTACTGCGGATAAAAAACTCGTTGATGTAGGTGTAGAAGAATTGACGCTTATATCAGGACAGAGAGCTGTCCCTACTAAGGCGAAAAAATCTGTATCGAATTTCAAATTAAGAGAAGGGATGCCAATCGGTGCAAGGGTAACCCTAAGAGGAGAAAAAATGTATGAATTCCTTGACAGATTAATATCAGTAGCTTTACCAAGGGTTCGGGATTTTAGAGGTGTTAATGAAAAGGGATTTGATGGTCGAGGAAACTATACTCTAGGAATTAAAGAACAGATCATATTTCCTGAAATTAGCATTGACAAAGTAAGTCGAATATCTGGAATGGATATCACTTTTGTAATATCTTCTAATAGTGATGAGGAGAGTTATGAATTATTAAAAGCCCTAGGATTACCATTTAGAAAATAAATATAATATATGGCAAGACAATCATTAATTGCAAGAGAACGTAAAAGAGAACGACTCGTTCAAAAATATGCTGAAAAAAGGAAGACATTAAAAGAAGCTGGTGATTGGGTAGGTTTGGATAAATTACCACGGAATTCATCTGTTGTCAGACTTCATAATCGATGTAAATTGACAGGCAGACCGAAAGGTTATATGAGAAAATTCGGTATTTCAAGAGTTGCTTTTAGAGATATGGCTGGCGAAGGGAAAATCCCCGGATTAACAAAGTCGAGTTGGTAAAAAACATTGGTTAAATAAGAAAACATTTAGTATTTTTGCAGCCCTTTTGGGCTTAAGTTTTAAAGTATGGATCCAATAGCTGATTTCTTAACACGAATTAGGAACGCGATCAAGGCAAATCATCGCATTGTTGAAGTGCCTTCTTCAAATTTGAAAAAAGAGATAACAAAAGTTCTTCATGAGAAAGGATATATACAGAATTATAAATTTGAAGAGGAAGGTATACCCGGTACGATCAAAATTGCATTGAAGTATAATCCTGATACAAAGATTCCTGCCATTCAACATATCGAGCGTGCTAGCAGACCTGGTTTACGTAGGTATGCAAAGGCAGATAAACTTCCCAGAGTTTTAAATGGATTGGGAATTGCAATTCTTTCCACAAATAAAGGTGTAATGACCGAGAAGGAGGCTAAACAGGAAAAAGTTGGTGGTGAGGTACTTTGTTATGTGTATTAATTAAAAAAGAATGTCACGAGTAGGAAATCAACCGATAAACATTCCGGAAGGTGTTACAATCAATGTAGATAATAACACTGTAACCGTGAAAGGACCAAAAGGTGAATTATCACAGAAAATTGATCCTGATATTAAGGTAGAACTCAATGATCAGGTGTTGAGGGTATCACGCCCAACTGAGCAGAAGCGACATAAAGCGATGCATGGGCTTTATAGAGCATTGATTAATAATATGGTTGAGGGAGTCAGCAAGGGATATGAAAAAAAGCTTGAATTGGTTGGGGTAGGATACCGGGTTGATGTGAACAATGATATTTTGGATCTAACATTGGGATTTTCTCATCATGTGTTTTTTAAGGTACCACCTGAAATAAAAGTTAAGGCTGAATCAGAAAAGGGCAAGAATCCCATTATTACACTTGAAAGTCATGATAAACAATTGATTGGTCAAGTGGCTGCTAAAATCAAATCCTTACGCAAGGTAGAACCATATAAAGGTAAGGGTATTAGATTTGTAGGTGAACATATTCGAAGGAAAGCAGGCAAGGCTGCTGCTAAATAAAAATAAACTATGGCTTTTGATAAAAGTTCTAGAAGATTTAAACTCCGCCGGGGTATCAGAAGAAAACTTTCAGGTACTAAAGAAAGACCGAGGTTATGTATCTATAAGAGTAATACTGGCATATATGCACAAATTATAGATGATTCTATAGGACATACTATGGCCTCTGCATCTTCTCGGGAATTAGGTAAGAAAAGTATTACAGTGGACGTATCTAAGGAAGTAGGTAAAAAACTTGCCGAAAAAGCCATAGAAAACGGAATTGAAAATGTTGTTTTCGATAGAAGCGGTTACTTATATCATGGAAGAATTAAAGCCTTGGCGGATGGAGCCAGGGAAGGAGGTTTAAAATTTTAATCATATGCAACAAAAAAACGTAAGATCTGTAAAGGCAAGTGAAATTGAATTAAAGGAACGCGTCGTTGCAATTAAACGTGTAGCTAAAGTAGTAAAAGGTGGACGTCGATTCAGCTTTTCTGCAATTGTGGTTGTTGGCGATGGTAACGGTGTAGTTGGATATGGTCTGGGTAAAGCGAATGAAGTAACCGATGCAATTACCAAAGGTATTGATGATGCTAAAAAAAACCTGGTAAAAGTACCTGTTTTAAAAGGGACAATTCCTCATGAAAGTATTGGAAAGTATGGCGGTGGACTTGTTTTAATAAAACCTGCCTCTCCGGGTACGGGAGTAATTGCAGGGGGGGCTATGAGAGCCGTACTTGAAAGTGCGGGGGTAAAAGATGTACTGGGTAAATCGAAAGGGTCATCAAATCCTCATAATGTAGTAAAAGCTACTTTTCAGGCTTTGGCCAATTTAAGAGATCCTTATACAATTGCTCAAAACAGAGGGATATCATTATCAAAAGTTTTTAATGGTTAATACGGATGGCAAAAGTTAAGAAGGTTAAAATTACGCAGATACGCAGCACGATAAGGAGGTCACAAAACCAGAAAAGGACGATTAAAGCTCTTGGATTGGGTAGAATCAATAAAAGTGTGGAGAAAGAAGCAACTCCACAGATTCACGGTATGATAAATAAAGTTCGTCATTTAGTATCTGTCACCGAATTATAATTATGAAATTAAATACATTAAAACCGGCAAAGGGATCTATAAAAAACAAGAAAAGAATCGGCAGAGGTCAGGGTTCCGGTCGTGGAGGTACTTCTACCAAAGGGCATAAAGGTGCTAAATCCAGATCAGGCTACAAAGAAAGAAAGGGTTTTGAAGGAGGACAGATGCCTTTACAAAGAAGATTACCCAAATTTGGATTTAACCGACCAAACAAGGTTGTTTTTAAGCCTGTTAATTTGGATATAATTCAGGAACTGGTTGAAAAAACAAAAGCCAAATCCATAGATATCGATCTCCTCACAAAAAATGGGATAATTGGTAAAGGAAATTTGGTGAAAGTTTTAGGAAGAGGTGAATTAAAAACAAAAGTTGACGTCACAGCTCATCATTTTTCATCTTCTGCAATTGAAGCTATTGAAAAATTAGGTGGAAAAATTACCCGGTTATAATCTATGAAGAAATTTTTAAGGACCATACGGAATATTATAGCTATTGAAGAACTTCGCGATAGAATTCTTAATACGCTCGGATTTCTTGTTATTTTCCGATTAGGATCATTTGTGGTTCTCCCGGGAGTCGACCCATCTAAACTTACAGGAACTTCTACTGGAATCCTTGGATTATTGGACACATTTCTGGGAGGTGCTTTCAGTAATGCATCAATTTTTGGATTGGGCGTTATGCCTTATATTTCTGCTTCCATTGTACTCCAGTTACTAACGGTTTCAGTTCCTTATTTTCAAAAAATGCAAAAGGAAGGAGAATCAGGAAGGAAAAAAATTAATCAGATCACAAGGGTTTTAACTATTTTTATCACTATTTTCCAGTCATCAGCTTATATTTCAGGGGCTATACCGAAGGAAGCCATTGTAGTAAATCAAATGCTTTTTACATTTTCCTCCATGGTTATTCTAACAGCTGGTACGATATTTATCATGTGGTTAGGTGAGCGCATTACCGAAAAAGGAATCGGCAATGGGATTTCTATGTTGATTATGATTGGAATTATTTCGCGATTCCCTGGAGCATTGATAGCTGAGGCATCCACCAAAGGAATGAGCGGTGCACTTTTATTCATTATTGAAATCGTAGCACTCTTTTTCGTAGTGGTTGGTGTAGTGGCATTAACACAGGCTGTCAGACGCGTACCTGTTCAATACGCGAAACAGGTTGTTGGTAACAGGGTTTATGGCGGTCAACGGCAGTATATTCCTTTAAAGGTGAATGCAGCAGGAGTTATGCCTATCATCTTTGCACAATCGTTAATGTTTTTACCTGCACTTTTAGCAAATATATGGGCGGATCAAAGTGATATTGCATCTTACATTGGAACTACCTTTTCAAATTACCTTTCCTGGCAATACAATCTTCTTTTTGGTATATTGATTGTGCTTTTTACATTCTTCTATACAGCAATTACAATAAATCCAACACAGATTGCTGATGATATGAAAAGAAATGGAGGTTTTATTCCAGGTATTAAACCTGGAAAACAAACTTCTGAATATATAGATAATATATTAACAAAAATCACCTTACCGGGTTCTTTTTTCCTTGCCATTGTTGCTATATTACCTGCTTTTGCAACAATTGCAGGAGTTGGAGGGCAGTTCTCCCAATTTTATGGAGGAACCTCTTTATTAATCATGGTGGGGGTTATTTTGGATACGTTACAACAGATCGAAAGTTATCTTTTAATGAGACATTATGAAGGGCTTATGAAATCAGGAAAGATTAAAGGAAGATCATCTGTAGCAGTAGCATAATGGTATTAGATTCGAATTGAGCATTTATAAAAAAGTATAGCATATGGCAAAACAGGCATCAATCGAACAAGATGGAACCATTACAGAAGCATTGTCAAACGCAATGTTCCGGGTGGAACTTGAAAACGGGCATGAAGTAATTGCGCATATATCAGGAAAAATGCGAATGCATTATATTAAAATTCTGCCTGGAGATAAAGTTAAGCTTGAGATGTCCCCATATGATTTAACAAAAGGTAGAATAGTATATCGATATAAATAAGATATCATGAAAGTTAAAGCTTCTGTAAAAAAACGAAGTAACGATTGTAAGGTCGTTAGACGTAAAGGGAAAGTTTACGTGATTAACAAAAAGAATCCAAGGTTTAAACAAAGACAAGGATAATTATGGCCAGATTTCAAGGAGTTGATATACCAGATAATAAAAGGGGAGAAGTAGGTCTCACCTATATTTTCGGTATTGGGCGCAGTAATGCTCAAAAAATCTTATCAAAAGCAAAAATTGATTGGAATAAAAAAGTTGGTGAATGGACCGATGAAGAAGCGAATAAGATCCGATCCATTATAAATGAGGGATATAAGGTAGAAGGCATTCTTAAATCGGAAATTCAGTTGAGCATCAAAAGATTATTAGACATCGGATGCTATCGTGGACTACGTCATAGAAAAGGATTACCTGTTCGTGGTCAAAAAACCAAAAATAATTCGAGAACAAGGAAAGGTAAACGTAAGACGGTAGCGAATAAAAAGAAAGCGGTTAAATAATATTCCATAAATGGCACAAAAAAGAAAAGACAAAGCGAAAAAAAGGGTAGTTGTTGTTGATCAGAATGGCCAGGCACATATTAAGGCGACATTTAATAACATTATTATCTCTATAACAAACTCGCAAGGACAGGTGATATCCTGGGCATCAGCAGGTAAAATGGGATTTAAAGGATCAAAGAAAAATACACCTTATGCTGCACAGATGGCAGCACAGAATTGTGCCCAGACTGCCTATGATCTTGGATTAAGAAAAGTGGAAATATTTGTAAAAGGTCCAGGGGCTGGAAGAGAATCTGCTATCCGAACCATTCAAAATATAGGTATAGAAGTAACAATGATCAAGGATGTCACTCCTTTGCCACATAATGGATGTCGACCACCTAAGAGAAGAAGAGTCTAAGAATTTTAAATAATAGTATATAATGGCTAGATACCGAGGCCCTAGATCAAAGATTTCAAGAAAGTTTGGAGAACCAATATTTGGTCCAAGTAAAGCATTACAGAAAAAGAATTATCCTCCAGGACATCATGGAAGAAGTAGGAGGAGAAAGCAATCTGAATATGCTATTCAGCTTCAGGAGAAGCAAAAGGCTAAATATTTGTACGGTGTACTTGAACGCCAGTTTGCAAAACTTTTTAATAAGGCTTCAAGAAAAAGTGGAATCACAGGTGAAATTCTTCTACAGTTACTTGAATCAAGACTTGATAATGTTGTGTATAGAATGGGAATTGCCCCGACAAGAAGGGCTGCCAGGCAATTAGTACTTCATAAACATATTATAGTAAATGGTGATGTTGTAAACGTCCCATCTTATAACGTTAAAGTTGGCGATTTAATAAGTGTGAGAGAAAAGTCAAAATCTCTTTCTGCCATAACTGAAAGTCTATCCGGTAGAGGCAGTAAAAAGTATCCTTGGATTGAATGGGATGGAAATCTGATGACAGGTAAATTTGTTAGCATTCCTCAAAGAGATGAAATTCCGGAAAATATCCAGGAACAATTAATCGTTGAACTTTATTCTAAATAATAATTCAAAACTATATAAAAAGCATTCGAATATGTCAATTTTAGCTTTTCAAATGCCTGAAAAAGTGGTGATGGAAAAGGCAGATGATTTTCATGGACTTTTCACTTTTAAACCACTCGAAAAAGGATATGGTGTAACCATCGGAAATGCATTGAGAAGGATTCTATTATCATCCCTCGAAGGGTATACCATAACAGGTATTAAAATACCTGGAGTGTTACATGAGTTTTCTACAATTGAAGGTGTCAAAGAAGATGTAGCCGAAATCATATTAAATATGAAACAGGTTAGATTTAAAAAAATCGCAGATTCTGTTGATAATAAAATTATTGTTCCGGTAAAAAATCAATCTGTATTTAAGGCAGGAGATATCATGGAACATACTACCTCTTTTGAAATACTCAATCCTGAACTTGTGATTTGTAATCTTGATGAATCTGCTGACTTTGAGATTGAGTTAAATGTTGAAAAAGGAAGGGGATATGTGCCTGCAGAGGAAAATAAACCGTCCGAACAAATATTCGGTTACATTCCAATTGATGCGATATTTACACCCATTAAAAATGTGAAATATAGCATTGAGAATACACGTGTCGAACAGAAGACTGATTATGAAATGCTTGTTCTTGATATAGAGACAGATGGATCGATACATCCAGAGGTGGCTCTCAAAGGAGCTGCTAATATTCTGATACAACATTTCATGCTGTTCTCTGATCAAACCATGATTCTTGAAACAGCTGATTCGAAAGAACCGGATACAGTAGATGAAGAAATGCTTCACATGCGTAAATTGCTGAAAACACCATTAAGCGATCTCGATTTATCAGTAAGAGCATATAATTGTCTCAAAGCTGCAGATGTGAAAACTTTAGGAGATTTGGTGGAGCTTGAAATATCTGATATGATGAAATTCAGAAATTTTGGGAAAAAATCATTGGCAGAACTTGAACAACTTGTTGCTGAAAAGAATCTGACTTTTGGTATGGATTTGTCAAAGTACAAACTTGATGAAGAATAATTATTATGAGACATGGTAAAAGATTTAATCATTTAGGAAGGACTGCTCCCCACAGAAAGGCGACTTTATCGAATCTGGCTTCATCGCTTCTTTTGCATAAGAGAATAAATACCACCCTAGCAAAAGCAAAGGCACTTCGTAAATATGTCGAGCCACTGATAACAAAAGCTAAAAATGATTCTACTCATACACGGAGGGTCGTGTTTTCATATCTACAGGATAAAGAATCGGTAAATGCCTTATATAATGAGGTGGTCGATCGGATTGGTGACAGACCAGGTGGATACACAAGAATTATCAAACTTGGTACTAGGCTTGGTGATAATGCCGAAATGGCGATGATCGAGTTGGTTGACTTTAATGAATTCTTAACAGAAGAAACAGTCACGAAAAAGGCCAAAACAAGAAGAAGCAGGCGAGGAGGAAAAAAATCAACCACAGAAGAATCGAAGACTGAGACATCTGGTATAAAGAAAGAAGAAAAATTAGCACCTCCGAAAGTGGCAACAAAAGAAGAAGAAAAAATAGAAGAGAAAAAGGTAGAAAGCCAGATCACCGAAGACCAAATTCCTGAAGAGCAAGATATGGAAAGTAAATCCGAAGTAGCCGAAAAAAAAGTTGAAAAGGATAAGGCTGCGAAATTAGAGGTAAAAGGTGATCAGGAAATAGAAAACAAGTTGGATGAAGGAAAAGCAAAGACTCCCGAATCAGCTGTTGAAGATAAAGATACAAGAGAGGAAGAGAAGGATGATAGCAAAGAAAAAAATGAATAAGTGATTAAAATATTTAAAATAATAAAAAGGGGATCTGGGGCTAAATGATCCCTTTTTTTATTGATAAATTATTAACATCTCTGATTAGTCAAACATTATTGAATTAGTTACTTTTGTCATTAATTAAAACAGCTAAAATGAAGGAAATTTTCAGTAAGGATGCAATATTGTTATTGGAAGATGGGACTCAATTTAAAGGTAAAGCAATCGGGAAAATAGGTACTACCGCAGGGGAGATATGCTTTAACACTGGAATGACTGGATATCAGGAAATATACACAGATCCATCTTATTTTGGACAGATTATAGTGAATACTACTTCTCATATAGGTAACTATGGAGCCAAAAATTTTGAAACTGAATCAGAAAAGCCTCAAATTGCCGGCATTGTCGTCAACGATTTTTCAGAGACATTCAGTAGGATTACGGCTGATGAATCACTTCAGGAATATCTTTTCCGAAATCATGTTGTAGGTTTAACAGAGATTGACACTCGTGCTCTTGTAAGGCATATAAGGGATAAGGGTGCCATGAATGCCATTATTTCATCTGAAAATCTAGAGATATCTTTCCTTCAAAAAGAATTAAAGAAGGTGCCGTCCATGAACGGATTGGAGCTCGCTTCCCAAGTTTCAACTAAAAAACCATACTATTACGGTCATGAAAAAAGCAGATACAAGGTGGCTGTTTTGGATTTGGGTATTAAACAAAGTATTTTGAAGAATATCACCAAAAGAGATTGCTATTGTAAAATATTTCCTGCCAAAGCAGGAATAGAAGAAATGCTGAAGTGGCATCCGCATGGATTTTTTATCTCCAATGGTCCTGGCGATCCTGCTGTAATGGATTATGCTATACAGACAGTGAAAGCCATTTTAGAAGAAGATAAACCTTTATTTGGAATTTGTCTCGGTCATCAGATCATTGCCTTGGCCAATGGTATATCAACGTATAAAATGCACCATGGGCATCGTGGTTTAAATCATCCGGTAAAAAATTTAGAAACCGGGAAGAGTGAAGTCACATCTCAAAATCACGGCTTTGTTGTTAATAAGGATGATTTAAAAAAGAATCCGAATGTTGTCATGACACATATTCATTTGAACGATGGTACGCTGGCAGGGCTCAAATTGAAAAATAAAAAGGCATTTTCAGTACAATATCATCCGGAAGCATCACCGGGTCCACATGATTCAAGATATTTATTTGATAACTTTTTTACATTAATGAATAACAACTAAACTTTTATTAACATGAGCTTTATAGAAAGTGTACATGCCAGACAAATTATGGATTCGAGAGGAAATCCAACCATTGAAGTAGATATAATTACAGAAAACGGTATACTTGGAAGAGCAGCTGTTCCCTCTGGAGCTTCGACAGGTGAAAATGAAGCAGTTGAATTACGTGATGGTGATAAATCTAAATATATGGGCAAGGGAGTATTAAAAGCTGTCGAAAATGTAAATGAAATTATTGCAGAAGAATTGATCGGCCTCTCAGTTTTTGATCAGAAATTGATTGATAGAATCATGATTGAACTTGATGGTACGGAAAATAAAGGAAAATTAGGTGCAAATGCAATACTGGGCGTTTCTCTAGCAGTTGCTAAGGCTGCAGCCGAAGAATTAGATATGCCCTTATTCAGATATATAGGTGGTGTAAATGCATATGTCCTGCCAGTACCAATGATGAATATCATTAACGGAGGGTCACATTCTGATGCACCGATTGCATTTCAGGAGTTTATGATTCGACCCGTTGGAGCTCCTTCTTACTCAGAAGCTCTAAGAATGGGCTCCGAAGTTTTTCATAATCTGAAAAAAATAATAAAAGATAAAGGTTTAAGCACTGCAGTAGGTGATGAAGGGGGATTTGCTCCCAATTTTTCAGGAGGTACTGAGGAAGCGCTGGATAGTGTTCTGAAAGCCATTAAGGCTGCAGGTTATAAACCCGGATCAGAAATAACCATCGCTTTGGATTGTGCTTCTTCTGAATTTTTTGTTGATGGCAAGTACAATTATGCCAAGTTTGAGGGTGATCAGGGTGCTATTAGATCAATAGAAGAACAAGTAGATTACCTTTCTGATCTAATCAAAAAGTACCCAATTGATTCAATCGAGGATGGATGCGCCGAAAATGACTGGGAAGGCTGGGCGCTTCTGACTTCCAAAATTGGCAATAAATGTCAATTGGTTGCTGATGATTTACTCGTCACAAATGTAAAATTTTTAAAGCGGGCAATAGAAGAAAAATGTGGAAATTCTATCTTGATAAAGGTGAATCAGATAGGCTCTCTTTCTGAGACACTGGATGCCATAGATATGGCACATAAAGCAGGTTGGACAACCGTTGTGTCGCATAGATCAGGTGAGACAGAGGATGCTACAATCGCAGATATAGCTGTTGCTACAAATTCTGGACAAATAAAAACCGGATCAATGTCCAGATCTGATCGAATGGCAAAATATAATCAATTGTTAAGAATTGAAGAGGAACTTGGTGAAGTTGCATATTATCCGGCTAAATAATTTTAACAATATTTATTCTGTTATAAAGCCCTGTATTATCTAAGGGCTTTTTTATTATCATCTATTTTATTACTTTAGTCATGAAAATTGAATTAAAGTGAAAAAATTACCTGTATACGTTAAGAATTTTTATTTTCTCGTTGGAGTTTTCTTTCTCATCTGGATGTTGTTCATCGATTCGAATGATTTATATTCTCAATTCCAGAAAAGAAGAAAATTAAATGATTTGGAAAGAGAGAAGGAATATTATATCCAGAAAATCTTGGAGGTTGAAAAAGACAGGGAAGAATTGATGAGCAATGATAAACTAATTGAAAAGTTCGCACGGGAGAAATATTTAATGAAAAAAGAATCGGAAGATTTATATGTTATCGTGGTGGAAGAATGAGAAAGTGCCCCCCTTCTTATTATTTCTTATAAATTATTTTAAAATGAAAAGAATTATATCAGTAATTGTGGCTCTGATAATCATAAACATGGCTTCAGCACAAGTAATATTTGAAGAAGGCGAAAAACCATCTGTTTTTGATCGTATGTACTTTGGTGGAAATTTCAGTGCTTCTTTTGGAGATATCACCCTGGTTTATGTTTCTCCCATTGTCGGATATATGATCACCAGAGGCTTGTCAGCAGGTGTAGGAATAACTTATCAGTATTATAAAAATAAATTCTACAATTACGAATCCAATACCTATGGAGGGAAAATTTTTGCCAGACAAAATATAAATATATTAAAACTGCCTCTTTTCGCTTATGCTGAATATGAAAGCTTAAATCTTGAGATACAAAGATTTGATCTTAATGGTGAAGCGTATCTCGCCAGAGAATGGTATCCTAGAATGTATCTGGGAGGTGGTTTTTTTCAACCAATTGGCAGACGGGGTGGTTTTTTCATTCTGGTGATGTATGATGTAATATATGGAGGATCTGGCTCCCCATATAGTAGCCCATGGGTTTATCGTATAGGTTTTTCCTTCTAACTCACTTAAAAAGTAACCTTCAATTTTTTCCCTAGATCCTGAAGATCTTTTATCACAGACTGATGGAGTGGTATACCATTTAATAACCTATCCTCCTCAAATTCCCTTTCCGGATCACCAGGTATTAACACGCGCTGTTGGCCGTCTAATGGTTGGGCTTTCCTGAAACGCTCAATCCAGCTATCCATATGGCTAAGAAATTCATCAGAAGATCTAAATGCATCGATACGCATAGCTCCTAAAAAATGGCCCAGTCCTTCACCAACAGGATGCTCAGGCAAGGGAAGAAAACTTACAAAAGGAGGAGCCCATGGTCCATAATTTGCGCCACTCAAAACGGCAGAAAATACGTCAACAATAGATCCAAGGCAGTAACCTTTATGACTGCCATGTTCCCTGTCACTTCCCAGCGGTAGTAGGGCACCTCCATTTTTTAGTTCATTTGGATTAGTAGAAGGTCTTCCATTTTGATTCTGTACCCAACCAATGGGAGCACTCTTATTTTTTCGCTGTAATATTTCTAGTTTTCCATTAGCGGCAGTAGTTGTGGAGAAATCCGCTACAAAGGGAGGTTGGGTCCTGGCTGGAATGGCTACAGCAATTGGATTGGTGCCCAACATTCTTTCTTTTGAGAACGTGGGTGCAACGAGTGGACTCGCATTGGTCATGGATATACCTATCATTTGATGCTTTAGTGCTATCATGCTGTGATATCCCGCTATTCCATAATGATTCGAATTTTTCACAGACACCCAGCCTGTCCCAAATTCTTTACCCTTTCTGATAGCTATTTCCATAGCATGTGGTGCTACTACCAAACCCAGGCCTTGATCACCATCGATAACAGCCGTACTTGGAGTTTCTCTAATAATTTTAATATCAGGATCAGGTTTCAACCTGCCTTTTTCCCATAATCTGATATAACCGGACAATCGTGCAACACCATGTGAATCAACGCCTCGTAAATCAGCAGACAGAAGGACCTCACTCGCTAATATAGCATCAACTTCAGGGCATCCAATCTTTTTAAAGATTCTGGTGCAAAATAATTTGAGTTCTTCTGCAGTGAATTTTTCCATGATAGATTTATCCCGGTGCAAAATTATGCAATCAATTCACATTTATGCTTCTATAGACTAAGGAATATTACAATTTATTATTTCACGATGAAATTGAAAATTTTGCCAAATATACTATAAGTCATAAAACCGGGAATATAAATTTTGTTAGCAACAGATAAAAATATAGTTAAATGCCTGCTATGATGCTTTAAATTATAGTATATTATCTCACCGAATTAAAAAAAAGAATTAATGGCTGGGAAAAAAAATAAACATAAAAACCATCATAAAGATAAATTCGATGAGCTTCAGAAATTAAAATTAGAGGCATTGAAAGGAGGAGGTGATACACGAGTTGAAATACAGCATCAAAAAGGAAAATTAACAGCACGGGAAAGAGTTGAATATCTGACGGATAAAGATACCTTCCAGGAAATAGGGCAGCTGGTTACACATAGAAGTTATGAATTTGGGCTCGAGAAAGAGAAATATTTGGGTGATGGAGTTGTAACAGGTTATGGTAAGATCAACGGTCGGACAGTATACGTATTCTCACAGGATTTTACTGTTTTTGGAGGCTCCTTATCTGAAGTTCATGCAGAAAAAATAGTGAGATTATTGGATCTCGCCTTAAAAAATGGTTATCCTGTAATAGGACTTAATGACTCGGGAGGTGCAAGGATTCAGGAAGGTGTTGTTTCTCTTGGGGGATATGCTGATATTTTTTATAGAAATACCTTGGCTTCTGGTGTTATACCACAAATTTCAGCTATCATGGGACCATGTGCCGGTGGAGCGGTTTATTCTCCAGCTATCACCGATTTTATTTTTATGGTCGAAAAAACTTCCTACATGTTTGTTACGGGTCCAAAAGTAGTCAAAACGGTAACACATGAAACTGTGACTTCAGAACAACTTGGAGGTAGTGACGCGCATAGCAGGAAAAGTGGTGTTGCACATTTTTCGTGTGAAAATGAGATAATATGTCTTAATGAAATTAAGAAACTATTATCCTACATTCCCTCGAATTGTGAAGATGATCCACCCGTACAAAAATATCCTACAGGAGATGAATTGAGGATATTACTTGATGAAATGATACCGGATAGTGCAGATGAAGCATATGATATGAAGAATGTGATTCAGGAAACGGTAGATTCAAATAGTTTCTTAGAAGTTCATAGAAATTTTGCTGAAAACATAATAGTTGGATTTGCCCGATTGGCAGGACGCTCTATTGGTATTATCGCCAACCAACCTGCTGTTTTGGCGGGAGTTTTGGATATCCATGCAAGTATCAAGGGGGCAAGATTTGTCAGGTTTTGTGATGCATTCAATATCCCCTTATTGGTTTTCGAAGATGTCCCCGGATTTCTTCCTGGTACAGATCAGGAATGGAATGCAATTATTACAAACGGCGCAAAACTTTTATATTCTTTCTCGGAAGCTACAGTTCCACGGGTTACTGTAATCACAAGAAAAGCGTATGGAGGGGCATATGATGTGATGAATTCCAAACATATCGGCGCCGATTATAATTATGCATGGCCAACTGCAGAAATAGCTGTGATGGGGGCAAAGGGAGCAGTAGAAATAATTTTCAAAAAAGAAATAAATGAATCCCAATATCCGGAAAAAGTTTTGAAAAAAAGGGAAAATGAATATAATCATAAATTTGCCAATCCCTACCTTGCAGCATCTCGAGGTTATATCGATGAAGTAATTTATCCCAGGGAAACCAGACAAAAGCTTATATGGACTTTCAATATGCTTGAAAATAAAGTTGATAAAATACCGAAAAAGAAACATGGAAATATTCCTTTATAATAATAAAATTGAATTTCTAAAAATAATTAAACTGATGCTGCTATTAAATGATTGGTTAAGGTTTAATAAATAAGTACTGTGAATAGTTATTTTAAATGAGAGGTATTTTTTCATCATTGTTATGTAGAAATTATCCGTTTATTTGTGGATTTTATGTTATTTTCGCATTACGGTTTATAAATAGAAATTTAAAAACAAACCGGAGAAAAATTGCCATTTTCTCTTAATATTAGCACTAAATTAACTTAACCATTTAAAAATTACTCAACATGAGCGTTAATCCAAAACTTGAAAAGGCATGCAAAGATGCATTGGCTCAATTCGAAAAAATAGGAGATGAGAAATATTATGATATTCGTTCCAAATTAGAATTTGTTTTAGGAAGTTATGGATTCGATGGAAATCCAGTTGGTCTTTATGAATATGCAAAAAAGTCTGCTGCCATGTTAAAAAAGTATAAAGAAAAACATCCGAGACAAATATCAAAAAAAATGTTGGATTCAATTGAAAAGGCAGTTGAAGATTATAAAAAGGAGAAGTAAAAAAAGGCCTTCTTTCAGGCCTTTTTCTTATTTTTTCCATTCCGGTAATCGTCCCGGTGTCCATGGTGCTCCTGCTTTTTCAAGTTCTGATTCCAAATCAACCAGTTCTTCAACAATTCTTTTGATGGCAATATAAACACCATCAAACTCCTTTTTAGCTATGTTTAGTGAAGATTTTTGTGTTTGTGTTGGGGCAGATGTAGAACTCCATAAACCATTAACAATCGTATTTATTCTTGAAGTTATGGATGGGGGTATGGGAAATTCCCTGCTCTGTAAGCTATAATCGCCATTTAGTTTTCTATTCAAATCTTTAAGATGCGCATCTAAATCTATAATCTTTTGAATAATCTCTGAAGACACTCCTGATGTATTATTAATTGCAACGGATATATGACGGAGTTTTTCATTTACCTCACTCAGCGATTTAGCTGTTCCTGTAACGACCCTTAAAAACTCAGAAACTTCATCTTTAAATTCAAATAAAGCCTGCTGATCCTCAGCAGGCAAGGTAGTATTATTCAGTATCTTAGTAGTAAATGATTGTTGTGGTATAAGTTCCGTAATCACACCATCCTGGAACTTTGCCATGGATACCTTATACTCGCCTGGTAGTGTCAGGGGGCCTTTATCGGATTCGGAAAAGGGATTGTCGAACGAAGGCGAAGATAAACTGGTAGGTGTTGTAGGTGGGTAATGATAATCCCATGTAACCCTATGTATTCCTTTTTCAGGTTCTTTTTCAATCTTTCTGATGATATTGCCCTGTGAATCCCATATTGTAAAAATTATTATAGGATCAATTTCATCATCCTCTTTGCGAATTTCTGTAAAAGAAGGATATTGAATTATTTCACCCTTCTGAAATTGTTCTTTTTCTTTATCCAGTCTATTCTCTTTTCTTGTTTTTATGTCATCTTTAAGATAGTACGTGAAGGTTGCTCCAGCAGGTGGATTATCAGCAGTATAGTAAGAGGATCCTTGAAATGATTTATCTCGTAATCCAAGCGGTCTGGATTCAAGAAACATCCAACTTTCCTTAGGCGGGAAGATATAGGCTTCGAGATCCAAAAATTTATCCGATACAGATCTTAGCGATGAATAATCATCCAAAATATAAAATCCCCTCCCGAATGAAGCCAGAATAAGATCATTTTCACGTTTTTGAATCGCTATATCTCTAATTGCTATTACCGGTAATCCACTTTTTAACTGAATCCATCGAATACCTCCATCAATCGTAAAATATAGGCCAAACTCAGTTCCTGCAAATAAAAGGTTTGGATTTTCATGATCTTCGGCAATACAATATACTGATCCTCTCTCTGGAAGATTCCCGGAAATATTTATCCATGATTTACCGGCATCGATGCTTTTAAAAACGTAAGGCTTAAAGTCACCATTCTTGTGATTGTTAAAAACAGCAAAAACAGTTTTTGTTTCAAACTGTGAACAGAGGATATAATTAACATACGTCATGTCTGGAATTCCAGAAAATTTGGAAATTCTGCTCCAATTTTCTCCTCCATTTTCTGTTACATTAATCAATCCATCATCAGTTCCGGCATAAATGAGCCCCTCCTGTAATGGAGACTCGTCAAGGCTTACGATATTTCCAAATATGGATGTGGATTTATTTTTTGCTACCGCATCCATACGCCAGACTTTCCCCATCACTGGTAGCTGGTTTCTATCAATCTGTCTTGTAAGATCTTCGCTGATAACTTCCCATGAATTTCCGCGATCCTCACTTCGGAATATCTTATTCGCCGCGAAAAACAATCTGGATGATTTGTGTGGGCTGATTATTAATGGGGCATCCCAGTTCCATCGATATGCTTCTTCTCCCTCTTGTTCCAATGGCTTAATATCAAGGGTTTCGCCACTTTTCCTGTCATATCTGACAAGCCATCCATATTGAGATTGAGCATAAATGATATCTGGATTTTCGGGATCCACCACAGATTCAAAACCATCTCCTCCATTAGTAACATACCAATCCGAATTTACAATGCCTGCCACATTTGTAGTGCGTGAAGGACCACCCATGCTGAAATTATCCTGCGTACCGCCGTATATATTATAGAATGGAAAATCATTATCCACGCTTACCTTGTAAAACTGGGTTACCGGGAGATTGTCTATATATTCCCAATCCTGACCTCTATTATAAGTGATATATATACCACCATCACAACCAACTATCAGGTGAGATGTATTTCTAGGATTGATCCATAATGCATGGTTGTCGACATGTTTATACTTTTCACCGACCATTTCAAAAGTCTTTCCTCCATCAGTTGTATAATGAAACCAGGTATCCATAGCATAAACAGTATGGAGATTTACGGGATCACAAAAAATTTCCTGGTAATAATTCCCGGAAGTGGTATAATCACTCCTTTTCTCCCAGCTTTGACCACGGTCAGTTGACAGGTAAAAGCCAGCATCCTCTTCCGCTTCAACGATAGCATAAACAAAATCTGGATTTACAGGCGAAATATCCAATCCAATACGCCCAATATCAGCAGAAGGCATACCATTCATGATTTTCCCCCAACTTTCTCCTCCATTAGTGGAATTATAAACGGCTGATTCAGATCCGCCACTGATATAAGTAAATACATGTCTTCTTCGCTGGTGAGCAGCAGCATACAATATATCAGGATTTCTTGGATCCATATGAATTTCATTGATGCCTGTGTCTTCACTGATGTAAAGAATCCTTTCCCAGGTTCCTCCTCCGTCCTTCGATATAAAGACTCCTCGATCTCCTCCTGCAGACCATAAGGGACCATAAGCTGCAACATAAACTACATTTGAATTTTCAGGATGCACAATAATATTACCGATATGCTCTGATTGTTTTAATCCCATATTCTCCCATGATTTCCCTCCATCCATCGATTTGTATATCCCATCTCCATAGGCAACACTGCGTTGGTTATTGTTTTCTCCTGTACCGACCCAAATGATGTGTGGATTATTGGGATCGATGGTGACGCAACCGATTGAATAGGATCCCTGGTCATCAAAAATGGGTTTCCATGTAGTTCCGGAATTTTCTGTTTTCCATACACCTCCTGATGCGACGGCAACGTACCAGGTATTAAAATCATCAGGTTTTATGGCAATATCAGATATTCTCCCTGAGGTCAGGGCGGGACCAATGGAACGGAATTTTAAACCTTTAAAAATACTGGATTCTATGTTTTTTTTTGTAGGCGAATCCTTTTTAATCTTCTGACCTGATACTGAAAATGTTATATAAAAACATAACATCAGAAAAAATAATTTTTTCATTTTATTATGATTATGTTAAAAAATTAGCATTTAGATATCTTTTAAATCTAAATTACTTTCCTTTAAAGAAAAAGAATAGGAAAAAAGATAAATATACTATAAAGTAAAAATCAACAAACCTGTACGACTGTAATTTTGTTTAAATTAAAGCTTTTGTTAATTTTGTAAATACAAAATAAAAAGCCTAAAGGGTTTATATACCTATTGCTGGTGAAGACTCTTTAGGTTTTTAATTTAAATAGGTTGCAATTGATCTGTTTTAGACCTAAACCAATACACATTATTAATCCAAAAATAATGGGAAAAATATCATACTATACAGAAGAGGGCCTTCAGAAATTAAAGGATGAGCTTAAACATCTTAAAACAAAAGGTAGATCTGATATTTCAAAACTGATTGCGGATGCACGTGACAAAGGTGATTTAAGTGAAAATGCTGAATATGATGCCGCTAAGGATGCACAGGGTCATTTAGAGGCTAAAATTGCGCAATTGGAAGAAGTTGTTGGTAATGCACGTATCCTTGATCCATCCACATTGGATAATTCGAAAGTTTCGATATTGTCATCAGTTAAAATAAAAAACATTAAAAATGGGAATCAGGTTAAATATAAACTGGTTGCCGAGGAAGAGGCCGACTTGAAAAACGGTAAAATATCTATCAAATCTCCCATTGGCCAGGGTCTTTTAGGTAAAAAGGTTGGGGAACAAGTTTCCATAGATGTTCCAGCAGGTAAATTGAATTTTGAGATTCTTGATATAACACTTGACTGATGCCTTCAATATTTACGAAAATTATTCAGAGAAAAATCCCAGCATATATTGTTGCTGAAGATGATCATAATATAGCTATTTTGGACATTAATCCATTGGTGGTTGGTCATACACTGGTAATACCAAAGAAGGAAGTAGATTATTATTATGATCTTGAAAATGAAGATTATAATCGTTTAAATTTATTCGCAAAAGAAGTCGCTAAAGCTATTGAGCGTGTTGTACCCTGTTTAAGAATTGGAGTTGCAGTAGTTGGTCTTGAAGTTCCTCATACACATATTCACCTTGTACCGTTAAACAGTATGGATGATATTAATTTCAGTAGAGAGAAAATAAAACTGACAAAGGAGGAGCTTAACAAAACAGCATCCAGAATCAATGATGTTTATAAGACACTAGGTTAAATTTCCCTTTCCGGATTTTCAGAAAGGAAAGAACTCCAGGATTTATCTTTTTTTGATCCAGATTTTTGTTGATTTACATGACAAAAGGCAGCTGCCAAGGCATCAGTAGCATCGTACATCTTCGCTGCATTCTTAAAATGTAATAATTGTTGTAACATTTTAGCCACCTGTTCTTTTGAAGCATTTCCATTTCCGGTTACGGAGAGTTTAATTTTTTTTGGAGCATATTCTTTAATGGGAATATTTCTGAATAGAACGGCCGCCATAGCTACACCTTGAGCTCGTCCTAGTTTAAGCATAGATTGAACATTTTTTCCATAGAATGGAGACTCAATGGCTACTTCGTCCGGATTGTATTCATCTATTAAACCCAATACTCTTTCAAATATCTTCTTAAGCTTAATTTCATGACTTTTATATTTATTCAGATGAATTACACCATATTGCAGAATATTCATACCTGTCTCTTTTACATGGATTATTCCATAACCCATGATACTAGTTCCAGGATCCATTCCCATTATAATCTTATCCATTTTATTTTTTTAGTAACTAATATTATGAAGAATTTACAACTTTTTTAAAAATCTGTGTGATTTTCTAAATTGAACTTTATTGTTTTATGTATGGTTTGGACTATTCTAATACCAATCTTATTATATTATGCGTTTCTTCTCTGGCTTATCATTGGATGGATAAAACTTAAACCTTTTGATGCTATTTCGAATCCAAAAAGATACATTACAGTTATTATACCCGTCCGAAATGAATCAAAAAATATCATCAGGTTATTAGAGGACCTTGAAAATCAAAAATACCCGGCCGATTTATTTGAAGTGCTCGTAATTAATGATCATTCAACCGATGATACAACCCATCTAATAAAAGATAAAAGGAAAACAACCAATATAAACCTGGAATTAATTGAATCTTCGTTTCATGAAGATACTTTAATATCTCCCAAAAAGAAGGCTATTACGACGGGTGTTAATCAGGCGAGAGGAGAAATAGTGATTGTGACGGACGGTGATTCAAGATTAGATAAGAATTGGTTGAGCATATATAATTCCATTTTTTCTAAATGCGATGTCAGATTAGTTTCCGGCCCGGTTTTTATAGATCCTGGCAACTATTTTATTACAAAAGTTCAATCGATTGAGTTTGCCAGCTTGATTGGAACGGGTGCTGCTTTGTTTTCTTGGAATATGCCGACCTTATGCAATGGTGCTAATATGGCTTTCGATAAAAGATCGTTTATTGAAGTTGGAGGATACGATGGAAATGAAAATATTATTTCGGGGGATGACGAATTTCTACTATATAAGATATATAAGAAGTATCCGGATAAAGTGAAATTTTTAAAATCATTACATGCCATTGTTATAACACCTCCCACAGCGAGTATACAGGATTTTATCCACCAGAGAAAAAGATGGGCAGGTAAGTGGAAAAATCATGCTAATATAAGGAACAGATTACTTGCTGTTTTTATCTTTATTGTCCATTTTTCAATACTTATGGTATTGATATTATCGATTCTGGGGAAAATTTCATATTTATTTTTAATTACCATCATTTTTGTAAAAATTCTGATGGAATATCTATTAATAAGTAATATTTTCAACTTTGGCAAACGAAAAATGGGAATATGGCCGTTTCTAATTTGTTCATTGTTTTACTCCATATATGCTGTTACTTTTGGAATTATTGCCAACGCTGGACAATATTCCTGGAAAGGAAGAAAATATAAAAGTTGAATCATGTCTGATCTTGAATATGATGTACTTGATGAGTTATACTTTGTTCAATCGTATGACTATTTAAAAACGACACTTTCCTGGGAAGATGATATGTTAAGAGATACCTTAAAAAAACTACTGGATAAAGGATGGATTAAATGCTACACTAATCCAAATGATGAAATATTTGGTAATGAAATTGATTTTGAAACAGAATATAGGAAATATTTCTATTTAGCATCAAAAGCTGGTTTATTTGCCCACAATAGTACTGATCACTATGAGTAAAATAACCATTGGGCGATCTCCAAATTATTACATTAAAAAAAGATTCCAAAGGAACAAACCCGCCATTATTGGTTTACTTTTAATTGGTGTATCCATACTTATTGCTTTATTAGGATATACCATCATGCCTGATAGTACACCAAATGCTAACGATGGCGCTGTACAAATTCAAAAAAAACCTCCTGGATTTAAAGTAACCTTCTTAAAAATCAGGAAAAATTTTTCAATCAAAAAAAGTAACTTTATTGGGAAAGCCCTATTTGGGCAGGAGAATAATTATAGTATAATACCAATAAATTCTTATGAAGTAAAGGATAAATTTATATACTATGAAGAATATGGCCGTGAAGGAGCTACTAATTCAATACATATCCTTCAAGTGGTATATCCAATATTTATTGGAGAATCAATTAAATTAGATTCCGGACAAAATTTTCAGGTAGACGGTAATTCTGTACTATACGTAAATCCTGAAGGAACCCTGGTGCATACTACTTTAGATTCTACGATTAAATTATTCCATGAAAAGCATATTGAAAAAAGGAAGTACTGGCTTGGGACTGACAGATCTGGCCGTGATTTATTAAGCCGCTTGATTTTCGGAACACGTATTTCTCTTTCAATTGGATTTGTGGCAGTGATTATTTCTATGCTTTTAGGATTAACAATGGGCGCCTTGGGTGGATTCTGGGGAGGTCTAATGGATGATATTATTTTATGGCTCATGTCGGTCGTATGGTCGATTCCGGGAATAATGCTGGTTATAGCTATAAGTATTGCCTTGCAGAGCAGAGGAGTTTGGGTGGCATTTATTGCAGTTGGTTTTACCATGTGGGTGGATGTTGCCAGGGTTGTAAGAGGTCAGGTATTAAGCATTAAACAAAAAACATTTATTGAGGCTGCACGGGCTTTGGGAATGAAAAATTTCAGAATCGTTTTTAACCATATACTTCCCAATATAATCGGCCCATTAATTGTCATTGCCACTGCAAATTTTGCGGCAGCAATTTTACTGGAAGCAGGTTTGAGTTTTTTAGGCCTGAGTGTACAGCCACCAACCCCTTCCTGGGGGAGTATGATTTTTGAGGGATTTAATGTGTTAGGAACGAAAAACAGCTGGCATCTTGTAGTTTTTCCTGGTTTAGCTATAACTTTAATGGTTTTATCCTTTAATTTACTTGGAATTGGATTGAGGGATGCTTTCGATCCTAAAACCACCGTTATCAAATGACCCAATCTGATGTACAAGATTTAAGGAAGAATTTTGAACTCAAAGAACTTGAGTTGAATGCATTATTGGAAATTACGCAATCCATTAACAATAATCTGCCCAGGGAATCATTGTATAAAATTTTTAATTTTACTTTAAGAGCGAATCTGAAAATAAAGAAACTTGCTTTGTACGTTAATGATGAATATTGGGCATGTAGGGTCAATTTTGGAACTAAAAATGATTTTTTCAAAATAAATCCCACTGATATTATTCTGTCGACTGATGGAATATCGAATCTTAGTGACCTGGATAAGGATGATCCATTTGCGGAATTTGAAAAAGTAATCCCTGTAAAACATAAAGGAAATTTATTAGGGGTTGTATTATTAGGAGGATATAACCTTGAAGATTATAAGAACGGAGAAATCAACTTGAACTTTATTGAAGCCCTTTCCAATATCATAATCGTTGCTATTGAAAATAAAAAACTTGCACGAAGAGAATTGGAGCAGCAGGCATTTCAAAAGGAGCTTGAAATTGCCCGAAACGTTCAGCATTTTCTTTTTCCAAAAAAACTTCCTGATACTAAAAATATTAAAATACATTCGAGTTATCTCCCTCATCAAATGGTTGGAGGTGATTATTTCGATTATATTCCAATCAACGATAATCAGTTGTTGATTTGTATTGCTGATGTTTCAGGGAAAGGAATTCCAGCAGCATTATTAATGTCAAATTTTCAGGCTTCATTAAGAACATTGTTGCGCCAAACTACCAAATTTGAGAATATCATCAGGGAATTAAATTATCAAATTTTGCAAAACAGTAATGGAGAAAGTTTCATTACTTTCTTCGCTGCTCTATACAATAAAACAGAAAAGTACTTTAAATATGTTAATGCAGGTCATATTCCTCCAATCTTTTACTCCAGCCAAACTGGAATCACTGAACTATCGAGTGGCACTACGGTACTTGGAATAATGGATTCTCTGCCGTTTTTGAATGTTGGTAAGATTCGGAATATTGATCAGTTTTTTTTCTTTGCATTTACTGACGGACTTATTGAAACCTTTAATGAGGAGGATGAACCCTTTGGAAGTGATCGGGTATCAGCTATCATTAAAGAATATAAGGATGCGGATCTAAAAAAACTTCATCAAGTAGTAATTGATGAGGTTAAAAAATTCAAAGGATCGAGAGAGTTTAATGATGATATTACTTTGTTATCTTGCCGAATAAACATCTCATAATTGCTTCTATATAAAATACCCGGTATTTTCAAGTTCATATATCCTGAATTAATATGGAATGGCCATAGAAACCAGCGGGTGATATATCTGACTTTTGATGATGGCCCAGTACCCGGGATTACAAATTTGGTACTGGATATATTGACTGAATTTGATATTAAAGCAACATTTTTTTGTGTTGGGGAAAATATCAAAAAAAATCCTGAATTATTTCAAAGAATCATACAGGAAAAGCATATGATTGGCAACCACACATACAATCATATTAATGGATGGGAAAAATCTGTGGAGGAGTATATTCGGAATGTTAAGAGATGTGATGAACTTATATCTTCCCAGGGATTTAAAGCAGAAGTAAAATTATTTCGACCACCCCATGGAAAGATCAAAAAAAAAGCTTTGAAACAAATTGGAAATGAATTCAAGATAGTTATGTGGGATGTCTTGTCTTATGATTTCTCGTCGAAGCTTTCAAAAGAAAAAAGCTTGAATAAAAGTATTCAATATACACGAGCAGGGACCATTATCATATTTCATGATAGCGAGAAAACAAGAACCAATATTGAATTCATAATTTATCAATACATCAGTCATTTTGTGAAAAAAAATTATCAATTTTCTACAATCGATCGGTTATTTTTGTTGAATTAGTAGATATGGAGTTAATAGATACACATGCCCATATTTTTTTAGATCAATTTGTTGAGGATATCGATTTAGTAATCCATCAGGCAAAAAAGGCTTCGATCGGCCGAATTTATATGCCAAATATTGATGTCGATTCAATTGAAAATATGATAAATATTGAAGACATGTATCCTGGCTATTGTTATTCAATGATCGGATTACATCCCTGTTCTGTAAACCAAAAATTCGAAAATCAGATAAATGTCATCGATGATTGGCTTTCAACCAGAAGATTTGCTGGTATTGGGGAAACTGGGACTGATTTATACTGGGATAAAACCTTTTTCAATCAACAGATAGAATCTTTGGAAATTCATATATCATGGGCTAAAGAGCACAGACTTCCGATTATTTTGCATTCTAGAGAATCTCTTGATGAAACTATATCAATCATCGAAAAAAATCATGATGATCGATTGAAAGGAATCTTTCATTGTTTTACGGGAAACAAAGACCAGGCGGAAAGAATTATTGCAATAGATTTCTTACTTGGAATCGGTGGAGTACTCACGTTTAAAAATACGGATCTTGATAAAATTATAAATGAATTGCCATTAACAAATATTGTTTTGGAAACGGATAGTCCATATCTGGCGCCAATGCCATATCGGGGAAAAAGAAATGAGCCGAAATACATACCTTTTATTGCCAGTAAATTAGCTGGTATTTTTGGAATTACAGTAAATGAAGTTGCTAAGATTACCTCAGAAAATGCAAAAAAGGCTTTCGAGAACAGGTAGTTTAAAATACCGGATCATTAATATAAAAACAGCAGCAATAAAACCCAAGGCGTCTGTTTTGATCATTTATTCCGGAGGAACAATAGGTATGGTAAGAGATTCATCAGGATCACTTGTTGCTTTGAAATTTAACCAGATCATGCAACAATTACCATCATTAAACACACTTAATGTCAGTATTACTGTAATTTCATTTCCAATTCCGATGGATTCGTCTAATATGAATTATCAGAATTGGATTGATATAGGATATATTATATATGAAAATTATCACCATTACGATGGTTTTGTGGTTTTGCAGGGAACGGATACAATGGCATATTCAGCATCAGCATTGAGTTATATCCTGGAAGGATTAAATAAGCCTGTAGTTTTTACGGGGGCTCAATTACCCATAAGTGCTATTCGATCCGACGCAAGACCAAATTTGATAACCGCCATTGAAATCGCATCAAAAAAAAGGGGGAATAGACCTGTGGTTCCGGAAGTGAGTATTTATTTTGATTATCAATTGCTTCGGGGTAACAGGACCAGGAAAATCAGAAGTTCTCAATTTGGCGCATTCGAGTCAGAAAATCATCCAATGTTAGCCAAAATAGGTATTAACATAGAATTTAATCATTCTGCTATTAAAAAGTATGAAAAAAACCGCCAGTTGGCTTTTCATGAGAAGTATGAACCCAATGTCGTGATCATGAAATTATTCCCATCAATTACTTTATCCGTAATTAAAAGTATAACAAATATTGAGGATCTTAAAGGAATTGTATTGGAAACATATGGCTCCGGAAATGCTCCGACTGATGATTGGTTCATTAGTCAACTAAAAAACGCCATTGATCGCGGAATAATCATATTTAATGTCTCTCAATGTAGTGGTGGCAAGGTAATTCATGGAAGATATGCTACAAGTAAAAAGCTACAGGAAATCGGAGTGATTAGTGGATGGAATATCACTACCGAAGCAGCCATAACCAAACTAATGTTTGTTTTAGGGCAAGAGACTGAAACTGAGAAGATAAAAGAAAGATTGTCAACACCGATATGTGGTGAAATGGATGTGGGTCTATAAACTTCAAAAATCCAATTTAAAATTTGCATAAAGCGTAATTTATTAATTTATTTGTGCGGCTAAGGCATTTTTGGGAGGGAGAGGTGACCGAGTGGTCGAAGGTGCTCGCCTGGAAAGTGAGTGTGCCCCACAAGGGTACCATGGGTTCGAATCCCATCCTCTCCGCATTTTTTTACTTAACTAATCGGAAAATTTAACTAGAATTTGTATACTTGAAAAAATCTAAAAAGTAAATTATGAAAAAGTTACTGGCTTTAATAATGCTTACGGGAGCATTGACCTTTGGTCTTGCAGGTTTTGTCCTTGCTCAGGATGATGCAGCAGGAGAAGAAACTGAACAAACACAGGCAAATCAGACTGTGGATATGGGTGATACCGATCAAGAACCCATGGTAGAAGAAACAACTTTCCATCAGGCAATAAAAGAGAAATTTATTGAAGGTGGTTGGCAATTCATGTCTATTATTTTATTATGTCTTATTCTTGGTCTGGCTGTTTCCATTGAGAGAATTATAACACTTAATCTCTCCACAACTAATACTAAAAAACTGTTGAGCAATGTTGAAGAGGCATTAAATAATGGAGGAATTGACTCAGCAAAAGAGATATGTAAAAATACACGTGGTCCAGTCGCATCTATATTCACTCAAGGGCTCATGAGAATTTCTGAAGGAATAGAAATGGTTGAAAAATCAATTATTTCCTATGGTTCTGTTGAAATGGGACGCCTTGAAAGAGGTTTGGTTTGGATTTCATTGTTTATTTCTCTTGCCCCGATGCTTGGTTTTATGGGAACCGTTATTGGGATGATCGATGCTTTCGATGCCATTGAAGCTGCTGGTGATATTTCACCATCACTTGTTGCTGGGGGTATTAAGGTGGCTCTTCTTACCACAGTAGGTGGTCTAATCGTTGCCGTAATTCTGCAACTTTTCTATAATTATTGTGTATCAAAGATCGACGCACTTGTAAATCAGATGGAAGATGCTTCTATTTCATTTGTTGATTTATTGGTAAAACATAATTTAACATTAAACAAATAATTTCAATCATATGGAGCAGGGTTTCGTAGATATTATAATATTGGTTGCCTATGGATTGCTGGGATTGGCGGCAATTACAGCGATTGTCATGCCGTTTATCAATGCGATAGGTAATCCTAAGTCCCTCGTGAGAGGGCTGGTTGGAATTGTATTTATTCTTATCATCTATGGTATTGCCTATGCATTGTCAGGCAATGAGGTTACAGCTACATACACGAAATTTGGCGTTGATTCAGGTTTGTCTAAATTTGTAGGAGCTGTATTGACAACCATGTATTTATTAGTGGTTGTTTCCATTGTAGGAATTGTTTATACAGAGATATCAAAATTATTTAAGTAATGGCAAAAAGTAAAAGCAAGAAGGTTGAAGTACCCATGGCATCATTGGCGGATATCGCATTTTTATTATTGATATTCTTTCTGGTAACAACTACCATTGCCTCTGATAAGGGTATTGCCTTATTGTTGCCACCAAAGCCGGATCCAAATCAACCACCACCGGATATTACAAAGAACCAACGTAATATCTTTAAAGTGAATGTAAATTCAAGTGACAGGGTGCTGGTTGAAGATGAGCCATTACAGGATCTCACTCAAATCCGGGAAATGGTAAAAAATTTTGTTTTGAACTTTGGTGAAGCAAGCCCAGATAATCAACAACTGTTAGGCACATTATCTGTCAGTCAGCAGAATTTTGTTAGATCTCAGGGCCGAAAGCCTGATTCTTCGGATAGTCCCACAGAAGCTGTTGTTTCCTTTAAAACCGACCGGGGAACAAGTTATGATGTGTATCTAGCTATCCTTGATGAAATCATGGGAGCATATGATGAAATATATGCAGACCGGGTCGGAATAACACCCGATGAATTTAGAAATCTGGATAAAAAAGATCCAGTACAGCAGCAAATATATGATCGGGCCAGGGAAGGTATTCCCAGGAACGTATCTATAGCAGAACCCACGAAAATAGGAGGCGAATAATATGTCAAAGTTTAAAAAGAAAACCAGTACAAGTCAGGAGATTCCACTGGCATCTCTTCCTGATATTATCTTTATGCTTCTGTTTTTCTTCATGGTAACAACCGTATTAAGAGAATCTGATATACTCGTTGAACAGAAGATTCCACAGGCTAAAGAGTTGAACAAACTGGAACGTAAGTCATTAGTAAGCTATATTTATATTGGAAAACCTAAGAAAACTGACCTTGGAACCGAACCAAGGGTCCAATTGAATGATGCCCTTGCACAGCCTGAAGATATTGCTTTATTTGTACAACAGGAAAAAGATAAATTAACTGAGGCTGAAAGGGATCAGATAACAATGGCATTGAAGGTTGACCGTGATGTTAAAATGGGTATTGTTGTTGACGTGCAACAGGAATTAAAAGAAGTTAATGCACGAAAGATTTTGTATTCTGCTTCTAAAAAAATTGATCGGTATTAAAGTACGATATTACAAGTTAGAAATTAAAGCCGGATATTTACCGGCTTTTTTTATGTATAGGCGACTGACCAATATAAATCCTGAATCAACCGATCATAGTATCTTCCTCAAGTGTTTTTTCAATCATATATTGTATATAATCCTTTGTAAAATAGAGATTAATATTTTATAAGCAGGGTATTTGATATTGAGAAGTACATATTACACTAAAATAAGATAATTGTCGACTCATTAAAAAAATACATCCCGATAGAGGATAATAATGGCAAAGAACGCAATCGTCAAATATAGAAGTGTTACCGGAATTCCTATTCTGACAAAATCTTTAAAATTATATCCACCAGGACCATATACTAATAAGTTTGTTTGATAACTGAAGGGGGTGATAAAAGCGGCGGATGCTGCATAGGCTATCCCCAGGAAATACGGCATACCATTAATTTCCAGATTCTGGCTTATTCCCAGGGCAATTGGAAAGGTAATTGATACCGCACCCACATTACCAATCAAAGATGTTAGAATATTTGTGATTAAGATCAGGCCTATCAGTACTGCTGTTCGGCCTATAGGTTCGAATATACTGACCATCCATTCAGCTACCATTATACCAGCTCCAGAAAGGATCATTGCTTGCCCAATAGCCAATGATAAAACCAAAATCGCAATTAAATTAAAATCCAGTTCACGGCGTATATCTTGAATGGAAATCAGACTAAAACCTACCATGATTGTAAAGATGATTAATAGTGATGGAAATAAGGAAAGACCCTTTGTAATGAATAATACTACAGCGCATATGAAAATTAGAGCCAGCGCATAATATTTCTTTTTACCAGGCTCAGCTATCTGTCGTACTTTACTGATCACGTAAAGATCCCGGTATAATTCGATCCTATTATAAAAATCATTTCCTGCATAAAGTAGTAATACATCACTTGGTTTTAATTCGATATCCCCAATTTTTCCTGATATTTTTTCTCCATTTCGATGGATAGCAATGATTGCAGCATCGTACCTGTTTCTGAAGAGAGATTCCTTTACTGTTTTTCCAACAATAGATGAGAAATTAGCTACTACAGTCTCTATTACTTCGATTTTATCCTGGTGGTAATCTTTTACATTTTTGGGTAGAACCAGTCCTTTGCTGGTATTGACAATATCCATTACATTGTGTGTATCACCGGCAAAAAATAAAACATCATCCATTTTAATGATTTCGTTTGGCGGTACGGGAGAAATAATTTTATCTTGTCTTTGAATTTCAACAAGATAAACACCCTGTAAATTTCTTAAACCAGCTTCAATCACAGTTTTATTAATTAATGGAGATTTCTTATTCAGTAAGGTTTCAATTAAATATTCCCTTTGATTTCTTGAGAAATTCTGAATGGTGTCAATATGATTTGGTAATAATTTATGTCCAATGAAAGCAATAAAAGAGATTCCTGAAATCGTAACCAGAAAACCGATGAAAAGTAAATCTTCAAACCGAAGTTCTGGAATTTTAGCCTCGATGATAAATCCATTCAATACCAGGGTAGTTGAGGTACCAATTAATGTAAGCATTCCACCCATAATAGTAGCATAAGATAGTGGAATTAATAGTTTTGAAGGTGCTATATTATTTTTACGGCCATAATCAAAAACATAAGGGGTCATTAAAGCAACAACGGGGGTATTGTTTATCAATGATGACAAAAGAGCCACCTGTGCCATTAACCTGATTAAAAAATTACGATAGGTTTTAGATTTTTTAAAGATCGCATCAAACAATAACTCAAGTTGAAAATTTTTCCTCAAACCCGCTGTAATAACAATCAATAGGATTATCACTACAATAGCAGGATTGGAAAAACCGGCTAAAACTTCTTCAGTGCCCAATATGCCTGTGATTGTGAAAATTAATACAGCCAATAGAAAACTCACAGATGGTTTTAGCCATTCATTATATATGCTAGTAAAAATAATTAGTAATATAATTAATACGAAGTATGGTTGTAATGATACTGGCATAAATTTATCAGTTTAAAATCACTTCTCAAATCGCAGATGTTTTACAGAATCTCCACTATTAATTAATTCTTTCAGTGAATCGATCCCTATCTGTAAATGCATTTCAGAATATTGATCTGTCACTTCTTTATCGCTAGCTCTGGTTTTTATACCCGCAGGAACCATAGGATTATCAGAAACAAGCAGTAATGCTCCTCGGGGTATTTTATTAATAAAGCCTACAGTAAAAAGTGTTGCTGTTTCCATGTCAATAGCCATAGCCCTTGCTTTTCTTAAATATTTCTTAAATGCCAGGTCATGTTCCCATACCCTTCTGTTGGTGGTGTATACAGTACCCGTCCAATAATCCTTTTCATGTTTTTTAATCATAGATGAAACCGCTCTTTGTAGTTGGAAGGAAGGAAGAGCGGGTATTTCTTTTGGCATATAATCATCACTTGTACCTTCTCCCTTGATAGCTGCAATAGGTAATATCAGATCTCCAATATTCGTTTTTTTCTTTAAACCACCGCATTTACCAAGAAAAAGAACGGCTTTTGGTTTAACAGCACTCAGAAGATCCATTACAGTGGCCGCCATTGCACTACCCATTCCGAAATTTATTATTGTAATATTATCAGCTGATACAGTTTGCATCGGTTTACCCGTACCATGTATTTTTGCGTTATTCATGGATGCAAATAAATCGAGATAATTAGAGAAGTTTGTTAATAATATATACTTATTGAAATTCTCAAGTGGTGTTCCGGTATACCTCGGGAGCCAATCTTGAACAATATCCACTTTTGTTTTCACGTATTTTTATGTTAATATTTAGGAGATGTTAAGAAAATTAAATTTTCCGGATTATCAGTTTAAAATCCAATGTATTGAAAACAAATTTAGGATTTTTGATCAAGTAAGGAAAAAATTTGTCAGATTAACCGATGAAGAATGGGTACGGCAACATATGATACAATTTATGATCCGTGAACAAAAAATTCCTGCAAGTCTGATCAAAGTGGAATCAGGATTAAAGTACGAAAAATTAAAGAAGAGAACCGACATTATGGTTTACGATCGGAAAGGAAACCCTTTTTTGATCATCGAATGTAAATCTCCTTTAGTTAAAATGGACGATCATGTACTTTTTCAGGCAGGGGTGTATGGTAAATCCCTGCAAGCTGTATATATTGGGATAACCAATGGTCTTCAACATTTTTTCTGGGAAGTTGATTATCAACAGGGGGAAACAAATATATTAAATCATTTTCCTGAATTTAATTAAATACTCAGGGAAATATTAACCTCAGTTAGTTATTCAAAATTTGATTAATTATTTATAAAAGAAAACTTTACTCAAGAACTATCTTAAGAATTAATTTTTACTGGATTCACATTTTTCAAGAATCTCTGAAACTTCTATATGTGTATAAAGTTTTGATCTACTCCCCCAGGTAGTAATGATATAGGTGCTTATTTCAGCAATTTCCAGATTTGTTAATCTTGGATTCCCGGGCATGGGATGGTTAAAAGAAATGTCATTCACTATTATTTCACCTGATTGTCCATTTTTAATAATACAAATTACATTTTCCTCATTTTTTTTAAAATAATCACTTTTTTTTAATGGAGGGTATAATCTTGCTAGGCCAGTTCCATCTTTTTGATGGCAGTTACTGCAATGTTGGAGGTATAATCTTTTCCCTTCCACAAGGTATTGTTTGAATTTAATCTTATTCTGTGAGCCATTGTATTTACCTCCCTCAGAATCACAATGAAAGAAAAAAAACGGGATTATTAAGGTAAATAAATAAACAGCTGGATTAATTATCTTCATATTCTTTAAGCAATCTCGGAATATCCTTAATGAGTCTATCGACTTCTTTTACATCAGTCCCATCATAAAGACCACGAATCCGACGATCTTTATCCACGAGTATAAATGCCCCACTATGAATATAACCACCTGGTTCATCTTCATCTTCCATAGAAGTCACCATATAACTTGATTGGCCGATATCATAAATATCCTCCTTATTTCCGGTAACAAAATGCCATGTTTTACTTGATACTCCAAGTTTATCGGCGAAATCACGTAGTACTCCTACTGTATCATATGCAGGGTCTATGGTATGTGAAAGAATTTTCACATTTTCATTTTGTTTGAATTTTTCATATACGCGGAGCATTTGTGCCTTCATAATTGGGCAGATAGTAGGACAGGTGGTAAAAAAGAAGTCTGCAATATATATCTTATCCTTGAAGGTTTCATTCGTAACAATATTCGAATCCTGATTGATAAAAGCGAAATCATTTATCGTATGGTAGGTTGTATCATATCTGATCACCTCATTTTCTTTGACAGGTGTTATTTCTTTACGCCCTAGGTAGGGTAATTTTTGTTCCTTACTAACAGGATCACACGCGTGTAATAATAATATAAATGTGATTATAAAAAATTTTAAATAATACATATAATGCCAAGTTTTTTTTAGAAAGTAATGCGAGTTAATAACAAAGGTATATAATAACGACCAATAGAATTATTGCTATTTTGTCATTTCTCCTCATGTAAAATGATCTTATCACCTAATTGTACCGCTCCTTCTTGGAGGCAAATAAGATTTTGACCGAAGAGCACATTGTTATCTTTTTTCCGGTATTCAGATAATGTACTCAAGGGTTCATGACCTCTTACACCTGTAGATTGATCTGTTGTTGTTATAATACATCTTGCACATGGTTTTACTGCTTTAAATTTTGCCTGACCCACCTCAAAAATGCCAAAACAATCTTCTTCGAATGCAGCCCCACTCGAAAATACAAAATTAGGCCGGAATCGATTCATTGGTAGTTTGATTTTCAACCTTGAATTCAGATCCAGTAATGAAGCTTCTCCGATGATTAAATAAGGAAAACCATCTGCAAAACTGACATTTTCGTTGTTTACTTGGTATTTTGAAGATACACTTCTGTTCACTGAATCATCCATATAGACAAGACAACATGAAAAATTTAAATGATCAGAAAACCATTGATTGATTTCTTTATCCGCTCTGCAGACAATCAGATTGCTTTTCCAGATACATACTGGTATTCTATCCTGGGTACTGATATTAAATGGGACGAGTATTTTATCGTCCGAATGATTAATTTCAAAACCCTGATCGAGTAGCGTGACATCAAAAGTTGTCATTTGGGGAAATTTTCTTTGCGAAAGAAAATGTCCGTTCTGGTCAACAATCATCCACCGCCGATCATATCTCAATCCTCTAATACCGGCATAAGAAGTTTTTAGCGATATGCCTCTCAAAGATTTTACAGGATAAATAAATATCTCAGTTATTTCATTCGGATACATTGATTATTTACGATTAAGACTATGGAAACTTTAGACGTAATTTATATCTTAGACAAATCTAATAATTGATACGACTAATCTATTACCTAATTATAGCATAAATGTTGAAAAAGTAGTTTCTGATTTTACAGGATTAACCTATTAAGACTTATTATCAATCTTTCATTGATCATGAAAATTAATATACCGCAGCTAAAAACCATATGTGAAACTCCCGGAGCCTCAGGTTTTGAGATGCCTATAAGGCGAAAAATTATGGAGTTAATAAAGGCTGTTGTTGATGAATACAATGTTGATAATTTGGGCAATTTGATTACGCTGAAAAAGGGTAATCGTAATCCGGAAAACAAAAAAATACTTCTTGCAGCCCATATGGATGAAATTGGTTTTGTTGTAACCCACATCGATGATGAAGGATTCTTGAAATTTCACCCATTAGGGGGATTTGATCCTAAAACATTGACTGCCCAGCGTGTAATTGTTCATGGCAAGAAAGATCTAGTGGGTGTAATGGGAACCAAGCCTATTCATGTTATGTCAGATGACGAAAGGAAAAAGGTACCGAAAACCACGGATTTTTTTATTGATCTGGGTATGAAAAAGGAGGAGGTGCTCAAGTGGATAAGTATTGGTGATCCTGTTACGCGAGAGCGGGAATTTATAGAAATGGGAGATTGTGTCAATTGTAAATCGATCGATAATCGAATATCGGTCTATATATTGATTGAAGCCCTGAAAAAACTTCAATCATTTCCATTTGATGTATATGGTGTATTTACGGTACAGGAAGAACTGGGTATGCGCGGTGCAAATGTAACAGCTCATCAAATCAATCCTGATTTTGTAATAGCTCTGGATACTACCATTGCCTATGATGTTCCTGGCGCACAACCACATGAAAAGGTAACCTCACTGGGAAAAGGGACGGCCATTAAAATCATGGATGCTTCTGTGATTTGTGATCCCAGGATGGTTGAATACCTGAAACACATTGCTAATCATAAAAAAATCAACTGGCAACCTGAGATCCTGACTGCAGGAGGTACTGACACAGCAGTGTTACAACGCATGGGAAAGAAAGGTGCCATATCAGGGGCAATATCAATACCAACGAGGCATCTGCATCAGGTTATTGAAATGGCTAATAAAGAAGATATTTCCCAAACTATAAAATTATTATGTGCGGCAGTTGAAAATATTGGTGAATGGAATTGGGAACATTAAGAAATGAAGTTTATAATTGAAGATTATTTCATTGACCTATTTAAATATACATGAAAGTATGAAGAATAAGACTACATTTAAACTTCTTTGGATTATGTTGTTCCTGTGTAATACATTAATTGCACAGGTAAACAATATAAGTTTTAAAGAATTCGATCTGGATAATGGATTACATGTGATATTGCATCAGGATAATTCAACACCCATAGTTTCCGTTTCTACAATGTATCATGTGGGTTCTAAAAATGAAGAACCTGATAAGACCGGATTTGCTCATTTTTTTGAACATGTTGCCTCCAGGCGCACTAAAAATATACCCGTAGGTGGATTTACAGAGTATGTATCCCAGGCTGGAGGAGCACGCAACGCTTCAACCAATTTTGATAGAACGTATTACTATGAGATCCTGCCATCAAATTATCTCGAAATGGGACTCTGGATGGAATCTGAAAGAATGTTGAATATGATTGTAGATTCTACAGTTGTTGAAACCCAACGGGAAGTAGTGAAAGAAGAGAAAAGGTTACGTGTTGATAATCAGCCTTATGGAAAATTACTTGAAGAGATTCTAAATCGCTCATACAAGGATCATCCTTACAGATGGCCGGTTATTGGTTCCATGGCACATCTTGATGCGGCATCGATTCAGGATTTCATAGATTTTCGTGACATGTATTATGTGCCAAACAATGCCGTCATATCTATTGCCGGTGATATTGATCTGAATACAGCTGAATCTGTAGTAAGGAAATATTTCTCTGATATTCCGGCTGGAGAAGCCATCCGGCGTGTCAATGTAGTTGAATCTCCTCAAACTAAAGAAATCAGGGATATCGTTTATGATAATGTTCAGCTTCCAGCGGTAATTTTTGCATATCATATGCCTCCAGCTGGCACTGACGATTTTTATGCTTTGAGTATGTTAACAACACTTCTTGCAGATGGTGCCAGTTCAAGGATGAATAAGGCAATTGTGGATAAAAAACAACTCGCTATAGCTTCCGCCGCGATTCCATTACCTCTGGAAGATCCTGGTTTATTTGTTGCATTTGGCATTGCTAATCTAGGTATTAATGTGGATGATCTTGAAATGGCGATGCAGGAAGAGATTGATAAGGTAAAAAATGAGTTTATAAGTGATCAAGAATTTCAGAAAATTCGAAACCAGATCGAAAACGATTTCATCAGTTCCAATTCCATGGTTGCAGGAATTGCTGAATCACTTGCTGAATACTATCTCATATATCAGGATACGAATTTGATTAATACTGAATTGAATAAATATCTGGCGGTTACGAGGGATGATATTAAAAGGGTTGCCAATAAATATTTAACGAATGAAAACAGGGTTGTCTTACACTGGCTGCCAGATTCCTCTCAATAAATATAAAATTCTGGAAGATGAAAAAATCAATTTTACATATAGTTCTCATCCTTTTCATATCGACTGGATATGCACAAGTCGACAGATCTGTAAAACCTTCTCCGGGTCCGGCTCCAGAAATCAAAATTGGAGATTATGAATCCTTTGAGTTGAAAAATGGATTAAAGGTGATTGTTGTAGAAAATCATAAATTGCCCCGCGTATCCTTTTCTCTTATTATTGATAGAGATCCCATTATGGAAAAGGATAAAGTAGGTTATATCTCAATGGCAGGTCAGATGCTCAGGCGAGGGACACAAACCCGAACCAAGGATCAAATAGATGAAGAAGTGGATTTTATTGGTGCTTCTTTAGCTGCGGGTTCTAATTCGATATATGCTTCTTCATTGACAAAACATAAGGAAAAATTGCTTGAATTAATGACTGATATTTTATATAATCCTATATTCCCCGAAGAAGAGCTTGAAAAAGTAAAAAAGCAGACTTTGTCAGCCATAGCATCACAAAAAGATGATCCGGATGCAATTGCAGGTAATGTATCAAATGTTGTATTATATTCCAAGAACCATCCTTATGGGGAGATTCAACTTGAATCACATGTTGAAAATATTTCCAGACAAGACCTTCTGGATTACTATAAGACTTATTTTAAATCCAACATTTCATATCTGGCTATTGTGGGAGATATTAAAATAAAAGAGGCCAAAAAGCTTGTGAAAAAATATTTCCGTAAGTGGGAATCCGGTGAAGTACCTGAACACAGCTATGAGATTCCACAGGTACCTGAACAAAATACCGTAGCTCTGGTTAATCGATCAGCCTCAGTCCAGACGGTTTTAAATCTTTCCCTTCCCATCGTTCTTGGGAAAGGTGATCCTGATGTGATCAAATCGAGCGTTATGAACCAGATTTTGGGGGGGTCCAGTGCTTCTCGATTATTTAAAAATATACGGGAAGACAAGGGATATACATATGGTGCCTATTCATCTTTATCTTCAGATGAGCTTGTCGGTAGTTTCAGTGCGGGAGCCAGTGTGCGAAATGAGGTGACAGATAGTGCAATAACTGAGTTCATCTACGAATTTAAGAGGATTCGGGAAAATAAAGTTTCCGATGAAGAGTTGTTATTGGCTAAAAATGTTTTGATTGGAAGCTTTGGACGTGCACTTGAAAGTCCTCAAACCGTGGCTTCGTTTGCAATAAGTATAGAAAGATATAATCTTCCACAAGATTATTATAATACGTATGTGAAGAAAGTGGAAAGTGTCAGTTCCAGTGACGTCCAGGAAATGGCCTTGAAGTATGTCAAACCTGAAAATCTTTATATTATTGCTGTTGGAAAAGGGGCTGAAATCGAAGATCAACTCAAAAAATTTGGTGAAGTTACCTATTATGATCCCTACGGGAACGAGGTTGACCCGGCAAAAGCCAAATTACCACCAGGAATGACGGCAGAAACGGTGATTGAAAATTATATTAATGCCATTGGAGGTAAAGAAAAACTGATGAATGTAAATGATATCAGATATAATATGACGGCAGATGTAATGGGAAATATCCTGGAAATGGATATCAGCAAAAAAGATCCGAATAAAATGAAGGTTGAAGTAAAAATGGGGCCTAATGTAGTCAGTCAACAGGTATTTGATGGTCAGAATGCAAAACTTGTTCAAATGGGTAATGAAATGCCTGCAGATGATAAAATGATTGAAAGACTTGCTATCGAGGGATATATTTTCCCGGAATTAGCCTATCGTGAAATCGGTGTTAAAACAGAATTGACTGGTTTGGAAAAAATAGAAGGAGCAGATGCCTATATCGTTAATATTGTCTATCCTTCCGGGGAGACATCCATCCATTATTATAGTGTACAAACCTGGTATAAAATCCGGCAAACGCAAAATACCCAGACACCTCAGGGGGAAATGACGATGTCTACTGATTTTTCAGATTTTAAAGAAATAGATGGGATCATTTTTCCTCATCAATTTAAGATTCCAATGGGGAGTAACATGAATATGAATGCAGAAGTAAACTCCATTGAAATAAACACCGGTATAGATAATGAAGTATTTATTATAAAATAAAATTGTTAAATAAAAAGTAGAAATTTAAACCTTAAAATTTTTAAAAATATGAAAATTTATAAAATAATAGTCATAGCAATAATTGTATCAGTCACACTGATAATATCATCCAATACTGGAACTATCGGAGAAACTGTAATTAAGGAAGATATTGATATTCCAGAGAATGTAAAGACTGTTCTGGATAATAAATGCTTTGGATGTCATAATGTGGAAGCTACTTCAGACAAAGCCAAAGATAAACTTCTTTTGGATCAGCTGGATAAATTATCGAAATCAAAATTGGTAATGACAATGGGAGGTATTGAAGAGGTGATCAAAGAAGGTAAGATGCCACCGGCTAAATTCTTAGAGAAAAAACCAGAACAGAAATTAACTGAAGATGAGAGAGATCTAATAAAAGATTGGGCAGTAAGTACAGCAGATAAATTGATTAATTAAGTTATCTTAAATGCGAAAAATAGCTCGAATCATCCTTTGGATAATTGGTATTGCATTTATTATCATCCAGTTTTTACCAGCGGAATATCCTGAAACTACACTTGTAAATGAAAACGACCTGATTACGACTGGGAAGGTTAACAACGAGGTGTCTGAAATATTAAAAACCTCTTGTTATGACTGTCATTCAAACGAAACGATATATCCCTGGTATAGTTACATTGCCCCGGTAAAATGGTTAGTCATCAGTGATATTAAAGTAGGGCGAAAGGAACTGAATTTTTCTGAATGGCAGACTTTCGAAAAACGTGAACAGATTAAAATTCTGGAAGAAATATCTGAAGAAGTGGAAGAGGATCGTATGCCATTGTTTATCTATACAATAGTTCATGGGAATGCCCGACTGGATCAAGATCAAAAGAAGCAGTTGATAAGCTGGACTGAAGCCCATACTGAAGAAATTTTTGGGGAGTAAATGATTTGCGTATTCTTTGTGAATTGAATTTTTTCACTTGCATTTTCAAAACGGAATCATATAATTATACATTTTATAACAGCACATTGAAAAATAATATAGTTTTGGCACATTTCAAACTGGAATTAGCCTTATGAGATTCCTGCTATTAACTTTTACTATGCTGCTTGCGCACATGGATCATGCACAACATAATTTTACCTCAGGTGAACAGATTCTTCAAAGTATTAAAGACAGAGAACTTAAAAGAGTTAACAGTATATTTAAAAATTATCCAGTCAGAAGTGTAGGTCCAGTTGTTCAGGGAGGAAGAATTTCGGACATAGCGGTATCGCCAAATAATACCAAAGAGTTTTATATAGCTTTTGCATCGGGAGGTGTATTTAAAACACAGAACAATGGAATCACGTTTGAACCAGTATTTGATCATCAGAGCGCATTAACGATCGGGGATATTTGTGTCGCCCCGTCAAATCCTGAAATTATCTGGGTAGGCACAGGAGAAAACAATAGTTCCAGATCAAGTTATGCAGGTTCAGGAGTATATAAATCATTAGATGCAGGAGTTAACTGGCAATTTGTTGGACTTGAATCAACCCAACATACCGGGAGAATTATTATTCATCCAGATGATCCTGATATTGTCTGGGTGGCAACTATGGGAAATCTTTATACACACAACCCTGAAAGAGGGGTATATAAAACAAATGATGGTGGTAAAACATGGACGAAAACACTTTTCCTAAACGATAGTACAGGGGCAATAGATCTGGGAATACATCCTGATAATCCTGATGTGTTATGGGCCACAATGTGGGAAAGGACAAGAAAAGCCTGGAATTTCAAAGGACATGGCCCTGGTTCAGGTATTTATAAATCGACTGATGGAGGTAATTCATGGACCAAAGTTATGAGTGGTATTGAAAATCCGGAATATTCAGGTCGTATCGGTATTGATGTATGTCTAACCAATCCCAATGTGTTGTACGCGCTTGTTGATAGCCAGTACGAAACTAAATCTCAAAAAGAAAGAGAGGATGAAGAGTTGATCGCTGCTGATTTTGTTGATATGGATGTTGGTACCTTTCTTGCACTTGATGATGATAAACTGAATGATTTTTTAAAGGATAATTTCTTCCCCGTAAAATATACAGCCGAAAAAGTAAAAAAAGATATTCAGGAAGAGAAGTATAAACCCCAGGCACTAACTGAGTACCTGGGAGATGCAAATAGCGCACTTTTTGATACAAAAGTGACTGGTGCTGAGGTTTATAAATCTATAAATTATGGTGAATCGTGGGAAAAAACACATGATTTCTGGCTGGAAGGTGTATACCATACCTATGGATACTATTTTGGAGAGATCCGTGTTTCACCAAAAGATCCGGACCTGATTTATGTATTTGGTGTGCCACTATTGAAATCAGTAGATAGCGGTAAAAGTTATGTTCGAATAGACACACTTGGAGATGTACATGCCGACCATCATGCCATGTGGATAAATCCTGAAGATCCGGATCATATCATACTAGGTAATGATGGGGGATTGTATATGACATATGATGAAGGAAAAGCCTGGAATCATATCAATAATATTCCTGCCGGTCAATTTTATACCGTTAATGTTGATATGGAAAAACCTTACAATATATATGGTGGCTTGCAGGATAACGGTGTATTATTTGGTTCATCAACATCAATTCCAAATGAAACCAGACATTGGGAATACCTTTTTGGTGGTGATGGTATGTTTGTTATACCGGATCCCAGAAATAATAACCTGGTGTATTTAGGATATCAGTTTGGTAATTATTACAGAATAAATACAGAAACCGGCGACAGGAAATATATAGCTTCAAGGCATGATATAGGAGAAGAACCGTTACGATATAACTGGCGCACACCAATGTTGATGAGTAAACATAATTCTGATATTTTATATATTGGGGCTCAGAAAGTTTTCAGAACAATGAATAAAGCTGAAACCTGGGAAGCGATCAGTGAGGATCTTACCAGTAATTTACCTAATGGAAATGTTCCATATTCAACCATAACATGTATTGAAGAATCACCACTAAAATTTGGCCTGTTGTATGTCGGAACTGATGATGGAAATGTTCAGGTATCAAAAGATGGCGGATTCAGCTGGAGTTTAAAAAATGCCGGTTTACCATCGAAAAAATGGGTTACAAGCATTTATCCTTCGGCATTCGATGAGCCAACAGTTTATCTTTCATTAACAGGATACAGAGAAGATGATTTTACAACCTATGTTTATAAATCTGAAAATTTCGGCGATACATGGGAAAGAATTAATGGCCAGATTGAAGATGAAGCTGTTAATGTTGTGTTAGAGGATCCGGTAAACCAAGGATTGTTATATTTGGGAACTGACCATGGGACTTATGTATCATTCAATGATGGATCTTACTGGCATTTAATGGCACAAATTCCTAACGTCGCCAATTACGATATGGTCGTTCATCCCCGGGATCATGATCTTGTAATTGGTACTCATGGACGCAGTATTTACGTTCTTTCACTTGAACCCATACGGGAAATGATGGGTAAGGATCTTTCAACAACATTTGCATTATTTAAACCAGATAAAGTAAGACATTCCAAAAGATGGGGTAAAAAACGTTATCCATATTTAAAAGCATATAAACCAGAAAGTAGGATCATGTATTACGCACCCCAAAAAGAGCATTTTATCAACTTTGAGGTGTACCAGGATGAAATTATGTTATTTGAAGATACGTTTCAAGTTCCACATAATGGATACAATTTTTATTCATGGGATCTAATGGTGAATATACTTGATAAAAAAAATAAAAGAATCACATCAGAATTCGAATATGTTAAAAAGGGGAAATATGAATGCAAATTCACACTGGACGGTCAAATAAAATCGGTGGAGGTACTGGTCGAATAAGGGTTTAACTTGATATAAAATCCATGATCTCCGGGAAAAATTCCTTAAAATCATTTTCAAAGTGTTTGTATTTTTCTGCTAGGTCAGTTGCGGCATGTTCCATTCCTGATCGATGATTCGTTCGTTTAGATAAACCTTTAAGTGACTGGTCTATTCCTTCCAGGGTAGAATAATTCACCAGCCAGTTGTATTTCATCATATATGGAAACATGTATCGTGCTTTTTCAGGAATAATTTGAATGTGATCCTGTATTACGGTATATACTTCGCTGGCGAATTTATCCAGGGATTTTTCTGCATAATTATTCCAGTTTTTTGCCAGAATATGGTCATAAAAAAGATCAATAACCACGCCTGAATAATGTCTGTACTTGTGACGAATTCTTTTGCGACTCCTTTTAAACACGACGTGATTATCTGTAAAATCATCGATTTTTCTATGCATTAGAATTCCTTCAACAATTCCTTCATCATATTGTAAGATCTGATTGCCTTTGACAAAATCACCAATAAAATTACCTACCATTAAATGGCGAGAATTTCTGGATAAATATGCGTGTGCAAGAAAATTCATAATAAAATATCCAATTGATAAAAACGACAAATATAATCATTCTCGATATATACAGGATGAAATATATATTTTACAGAGCTAAAATCCTGTTTTTCTAATAAATTTAAAGAATTTTATATGTCAAATAATTATATCATTATTGGAATCTACTGATATTTTAGGTACGGCTATGATTGAATTCCTGAAAAGTGGAATTAGCCATGGTTTAGTCGCCAATACAAGCTATGGGAGTAAAGAGGAATATGATTTAAGTTATTTTTTTAGAGAAGAGGAAGAAATGCCGGATTTGGAATTGTATGGACTGTCAATGTGCTCCGGCAGAATTCTTGATATAGGTGCTGGTGCTGGTTCTCATGCTTTATTATTGCAGAAAAGAGGCCATAATGTCACTGCAATGGACAGCTCATTGGGCTGTGTGAATGTAATGTTATACCGTGGAGTTTCAAGGGTGTTACATATGGACTTTAATAATATTCAAATTGGAGGTTACCATACACTTATACTTCTGATGAATGGTATAGGCATTACCGGAAACCTGGGGGGTTTTATGAAATTTCTGAAGAAAGCGGAAGAAATCACGGATAATAAGGCCCAGATTATCTTTGATTCAACTGATATTTCTTACTTTTTAACTAAGAAACCGGATAGTAGAGCAAAATATGTAGGAGAAGTAAAGTACCAGTTTGAATATCATGGTGTCAAGGGGCCCTGGTTTGAATGGTTATTTATTGGACAGGATCAACTTTATCAAATATGTAATCACACCCGGTGGGTTCCTCAAGTAGTATTTGAGCATGGAGATGGGAACTACCTGGTGCGATTGTTTAAGAAATAATATAGTGGATTTCTCGTTATTATGATTGAATTATACATGATACTGAACAAAATATTTGTGTGTTAAGTATAATTAATTGAAACCGATGGATATTTATAATTGATTTTTCGTCGATGAAGAATTATTACAAAATATTAAACATCGACAGGTATGCTACAAACCAGCAGGTAAAAAAAGCTTATCGTGAATTGGCATTAAAATTTCATCCGGATAAAACGAATGTCCCTGATGCTCATCAAAAATTTACTGAAATCAACGAGGCCTACCAGATTCTTGGACGTGAGGAAAGCAGAGAAAATTATAATTTCATATTCGATTACGAACAGTTGAATAAGAGGAGAATAAAGGATGATTCTACTTTTACAACAGTTTCGGATTGGGGACAGGAAGTTAAACGAAAAGCAAGGCAATACAGGCGACCAGCTTACGCAAAAAACGAAGACGAAGACATTGATTTAAGACCTTATGTTAAATCGGTTAGAGTTGTATCCATGCTGTCATTTTTATTCACTTTTTTGGTAATCCTCGATTATTTTTTACCTAAGATAACCTACGATCAAACCATTCAATCCAAGCTTACGACCTACAAATCAACGAATACGATTGTAATCGCCACAGAAGATTTTCAGTTTCCATTAAGTTATAGTTATGCCAAGCTGATTCATAGTGGTGATAAAGCAACTATATCTCTGTCTCCAATTTTTGGGATTCATTATAATATGGCCGTTGATACAGGACTGGACGCATACATTTTTAATCCGCATTATAGCATCTATAATGTTTTTTCTTTCTTTTTGGTAATTTTGCTGGCTACGTCATACATTGGTATTTTTCATAAAAAAGAAAATCCTGAGTTAATATTTTCTGCAGGAGTTGCCAACGTTTTTATTTCCCTGCTGGTGATGTATCTAATATATATTTGATACATCTTCAATCATTGCCAAGTGCCATCCTTTTAAAACTACGGGTGTAGAATACATATTTATTATCTTTATGTTTTTCTTATTGTTAATGGGTAAAATTTTATCACATTAACCTGAATTATTCATAAACCGGATAATTAATCGACACAACTAATTAATTTAACTTATTGATTTTCAAGAAATTGTGCTTCATCGGTCCTGCGGGGCGTCTGCCTGTGTGCCGTTGCCATGCGTCTGCGCCTTAGTCGGCTACGACGTAGGAGCAAGGCTGTGACCGCCGGAGACTGGCAGGCAGGAAAAATTTATGAACTTTTCGGGTTAATTTACTGTTTTTTCCTCTTCATAAGCTGGTTGTTTGCAACCCACCCATGTAAATCTTTGTAAAACGAAGTCAAGATTACTGGCCGAAGCTTTACTGGCTGTATTTCCGCCTGTCATATGATAATTTTCAAAACTTTCGTTCGGATCAAGATAAAAATTACCAACCATATTGAATGTTACAGGTGTATTTGTAATAGTCAGGCGATCAATTATCACTTCCTTAAATTTTTCGTTGATTGTATAGACACTACAATATAAAGAGCCCATTTTATCCGCAGTTTCAGCAGCGAGTTCAAGCGAATGAATTGAATTTTTTGTTTTAATAAAAAACCCAACTGGTCCGAATTGTTCTTTCTGATAGATATCTTTTTGGGCTGGAAATAATTCCATGATCATAGGAGATAAAGTTCTGGCGTTTTTGTATTCAGGGTGTTGGTAGGGAGAAGCTTTAAATAGAAGTCTGCCATTCAGTTTTTCGAGCTTTTCTATGGTACCGATTAGTGAGGGATTTTGAATGGCACCCAGTAGTTGGGCTCCTTTTTCATTATCAATCAAAGCTTTTAACTGTGCAATAAACTTCTCTACAAAACTATCATAACTAATTACATCATCGTCGGTTTTAATTCCTTCTTCGGGTATGAAGATATTCTGGGGGGTATTATTCATTTGACCAGAATATAGAGCAAGTGAAATCACAAGATTTTTAATAACTTCATCGATATCATTTGTTGAATCAATAATTACTGAATTAATGCTGAATCTTTCAGTAAATACGGTCTTTCCCTTTATTGATTCAAGGTAATCAACCATCATGCAATTTCCTTTAAAATCAATAAGTTTGATATCTTCTTGTTCCACAAGTGATTTTATAAACGCCTCATCATCACTATCGACAGCTAACTGACAAACGTCAGGATCATATCCATGTTCACTGAAAACCTTTTGTATTTCTGAAACTACAATGGCTACTGGAAGAATAGAAGAAGAATGGGGCTTGACAATTACAGGATTGCCAGTAATTAAACTGGCAAAAATACTGGGTGTGGTATCTCTGGAAGGAAAATGAGGGCATCCTATGATTAAACTGATTCCTTTCGGTACAGGGATCCATGATTTACCTAATTTTATACCGAATTCATCCTGAACAATCCGGCCGAATCTTGATTCAGGATACCTTTTCAATGCATTATAACCGGATGCGATTGCATTTAAAGCCCTTTGCGCAGCATGAGGTCCAGATACCTGAAAAGCCATCGTATAACCCATTCCAGTAGTATGCATTGTAGCGTATGCAATTTCAAAAAACCGTATTTTTATGCGTTCCAATGACTCTAAAAGAAGCCCTGCCCGATCTTCAGGAGATATTTTCCTCCACTTATGAAATTCATTTTTTGCTCTTATAATGAGGGTGTTTAAATCAAATGTCGGGTATAAAATATTCAATTTTTGTTTCAAAAAAGGTGATTCCTCTTCTCCTTCCCATTGTTCTGGCATGGCTTGCCTCAATCCTTCAAACTTTCTATTAATAATCGATTTGAATTTCTGGTAGCCTTCTTCAATTGAATTTTCTCCATATATTTTATCATTCGGAAGTTCTGAATAATGATTGAAAAAGAATCCCTGATTAATGGATTCGATTGTTTCTGCTATTAATGGTTGATATTTTTCAAATAAGGTCATTTTTGAAAAAAATTCAAACTGATTCGTTATTTACAATAAAATAATAAAAATTTGTCAGAATATAACTAAAAATGTAAGATTCTTATTAAAAATAACGTATCGTTGAAAAAGGAGTTAACTATATCACGACTTTTTTTTAATTATTTTCTGTTTTATTTTTTTTGGATATTTCCACTGATATCTTTCAGCCAGTTAGACGTTCATCAATTACAGGAAGATAAAATAAATAAACAGTACATCATAATAAAGAATAGCAAACGAGATTCTCTCCATACCATAACGGAACACGGATATTTAATTACCAGAAGATATAAAGAAATTAAAGAAGTAAAACAGATAGTAAACCAGGAAGATAAAAATAAAATTTTCAGAAATAGCATTGATAGAATACAAAAAATCGAATTAAAATCAGAAGCATCTTATTGGCAGTTATTACGATCGCTGAAAAGAAATGCGCAGTACGAATACGTTGAACCTTACTATAACTATGAATTACTTTATACCCCGAATGACCCTGAGGCTCAACCGGGAGACGGTAATCAGACATATCTTTCCAATATAAGGGCTTATGAATCCTGGGATATTCAACAAAGTGATTCCACAATCATCATTGCTATAATTGATACAGGCGTGGATACAGCTCATGCAGATTTAATGGCCAATCATTATATCAATCTTGCTGATCCAATCAATGGAATTGATGATGACTCTGATGGATATATTGATAATAACCTTGGATGGGATTTTGCAGATGATGACAGGGATATATTTGCCGATACGGATGCACATGGAACACAGGTTGCAGGAATAAGCAATGCTGTTACAGATAATGGATCGGGTATAGCCGGGGTCGGTTTCAAGGCGAAATTCTTACCCTTAAAAATTTTTCGATCTGGTACAAATGAATTTTTGAATGGATTCGAGGCGGTTTTATATGCAGCTACAATTGGTTGTGATATTATTGTACTTTCCTGGGGATCTCCGGATGCTTATTCTCAATATGCTCAGGATATTATTGATTATGTTGTAGAAGAGTTGGATGTTGTTGTTATTGGAGCGGCAGGGAATACACCCGGTGAATTAGATTTCTATCCTGCTTCCTATGACAATGTCTTATCAACAGGCGCTGTCGATGCCAATGATCAGCTTCCTAATTGGGCTTCATACAGTCATTATTTAGATATTGTTGCACAAGGACAGGATGTATATACTACCAGCAATGAAAATCAATATGGATTTGTAGTGGGTTCTTCATTTGCAGTTCCACAAATTGCAGGAGCCGCAGCTTTGCTGAGAAATGAGTATCCATCATGGAGTGCAAAACAGATTATGGAACAACTCAGGGTTACAGCCGAGGATATTTATGATATCGAAGGGAACGAACAATTTATAGATAAATTAGGTAAAGGCAGGTTAAATATTATAAATGCTTTGACCGATTCAATTTCTATATCTGTTCGTATGAATTCTTACCAATATACAAATGGACTTGGTTCATATGTCTTTAATAATGACACGATCTTGTTGGGAATTGATTTAAAAAATTACCTGCATGAAGTCTCTGATCTGAATATTACCCTAACAACTGATAATCCACATGTACAGATTACTGAAAAAAACATAAATTTTGGATTCATGGATGAATATGATTCCGTTTCAATTTCCGAAACTCCATTTCAATTATACTTTAATAATGAACTGGGATACCACGAGAAAATCAAACTACGGTTGGGTTTTGAAGGTCTGAATTATAATGATTATCAGTATTTCCAATTTTACAGTAATGATTATTTTTTCGATTTTGATAATCGTAAACTCTCATTAACGATCAGTGATGATGGCAGACTTGGTTATCTGAATGAATTCTTACTGGATGGTATTGGATTAAAGTACCAGGAACAACATATGATTAAAAGTATGGGATTAATTTTTTCGACTGATAGTATACGGGTTCTTGACAATACGATAGATGATATAAAGAATTACATTACTTCCAATGATTTTTCAGCGGTTAATAAAATAAAACTGTATAAAAATTCAATAGCGGATTTTGATGCCAGAAGTGCTTTTGTCGATAATACTGAGATGATAAAAAAAATGAATATCCAGGTAGAACAGAAAATATTATCTGATATAAATAAACCATTCATAATTTTTGAGTACAGGGTGATCAATACCAATGATACAACACTTTCCAATTTAAATATCGGACATTTTGTCGACTGGGATATTAATGAATTTACAGAGAACAGGGCTGGATGGTCTTCCAGTGACTCATTAGGTTTTGTCTTTTCCCCGGCTGGCAATATATATGCGGGAATTGCTGTAATTGGGCAAAAGGATCTATCTTATTATGCATTGGATTTAGAAAACAAAGATGGTAATGTACCTGATGTCGATTCACTTTTCACGGACGGTCTAAAACATAAATTCATTTCCTCAGGTCTTGAAAAATTATCAGCTGGATCGGAAGGCAGTGGGAATGATGTTGCCCATGTAATAGGTGTGCATTCAACTGAATTACTTGCCGGAGAAGCCAGGAAATTTGCATTCGTAGTAGTTATTTCTGATGATCTACCACACCTGGTTGATAATTTATCTGAAGCTAAAATTTTTTATAAGGAATATCTTGATAATCCTCCCGTTGAGGAGGTATATGAAATCTGCACAAATGATGATGTGGAAATTAATCCTTCATCCGGAAGTCTTTTTGACTTTTTCTCAGATCCTTATCAACAGAATTTTATTAAAACGGATACGGCCCTGATCCTATATAATCTGGAACATGATACTACAATTTATATGACAAATAGAGATAATAACTTCTCAGGGGATATAAAAGCAGTAAATGTCAAGATACGTGAGCCAATAGCAGGCTTTTCAACAAGCATTGATACATTGTTGATAAATCAAAATACAGAGGGAACAATTGAATTCATAGATCAATCTTTTGATGCAAGTATTTGGGAATGGGATTTTGGTAATGGATATGGTAGCACCATTCAGAATCCACAATCCAATTACAATTCATCCGGAATTTTTAATATAAGGCTTAGAGTGCAAAATGTAGTTGGGTGTATAGATTCAGCATCGACACAAATATTAGTTGGTTATAAAAATTCAATACCGGATGTAAATAATCAGATTCTATGTATTAATGACCCTGCAATACTTTCTGCTGGAAATACGGATAGTATATTGGTTTATGATGATTTTAATAAAAGCCGATTACTCTTTAGTGGTGACATATTTGTTTCTGATCCGCTTCAGAATGACACAGTTTTTTGGGTTTCAAATGTGAAGGGATCTTATGAAAGTGATCTGAAAGAAGTCGAAGTCAGAATTTCGAATCCGGACGTCTCATTTGAATATTACATCGATACCACTGACCTATCATCAATATCAAAATTAATATTTGACCATTCTGGTGATAGTTTAATTACCAGATCGTGGTTTATTAACCATGCATCCCTGGGAAACGATAATAAAATAGGATATGATTATAATAATGTCGATAAATTCACTGTGACTTTGTTGGTTGAAGATTCTATCGGTTGTCAAGACTCAACCTCAATGGCTTTTAATCCTGTTGAAACCCCTGAACCAAAATTCGATTCACAGATAGTTTGTATAAATCAAAGAGCTTTAATTCGCTCAAAAAAGAATCGATTATTGGCTGTATATTCGGATGGTGATATGAAAGATAGAATATTTAAAGGTAAATTATTCATGACGCCACCTTTAACCGAAAGTATCGTATATTATATAACCTCATTGGATTCGCTCCTTGAAAGCAGACCTATACCAGTGACAATAGAGGTATCAAAAGTCTCGGCTCAAATTAACATCGATCCGGATACATTAAATATTTTAGAAAGTAATCAAGTTGAATTTTCAGCAGCCGATGGAATGATTAGATACTATTGGGAATTTGAGAGAAATGGAACAGATACATTACCGGTAGTCCAAAGAAATTATTACGATGTTGGGACCTATGATATATTTCTATCGATGACCGATTCGATTGGTTGTATACATGAGGAGACTCGTAAATTGATAGTAATTATGATTACCGGAATAGATGATGAATTACCCAATGTGATTTTGTATCCCAATCCTTCAGAAAATATAGTTAATATTCAGCTACCTGCAGAAAAGGGAAAGCGTATTATTTTTCAATTATTAGATGAAAATGGTCGGATGATAGAATCAAAATATCAATTAATGAATAATGAATTGATTCAATTGAATACCGAGGGATATTCGAGTGGGTTATACATGGTTAAAATTATAATTGATCAAAATAAGGAAATAACGCTAAGATTAATGATAGATTAAAATGAATGAGGTAACAGCATCAATAATCACAATAGGCGAAGAGATTTTGTATGGGCTTATTCTTGATACCAATTCTCACTTTATCAGTAATATGTTAACTGAGATAGGAGTAAGGGTAGCGTTTAAAACTTCGGTAGGAGATAAAAAGAATGAAATTATTGATGTTTTACGGTATGCAGAGTTAAAATCAAATATAATTATCATGACAGGCGGATTGGGTCCAACCAATGATGATATAACAAAAAAATGTTTATCTGAATATTTCAATTCTCCATTAAAATTAAATCAACAGGCATTGATTGAGGTAAGTGACTATTTTCAAAGGAGAGGTATACCTTTAACTAATCTGAATCGTAAACAGGCAGAAATTCCTGAATCAGCCCAAATATTAACGAATGATATGGGTACAGCTCCCGGGATGTGGTTTGAAAAAAACAACCATATCTTCATATCCATGCCAGGTGTACCTCACGAGATGCAGCATATGTTCAAAACGAAAGTGATTCCAAGGATCAAGGACAAATATCATACACCTGTTATTCTCCATAAACTGGTCATGACTGCTGGTATTGGTGAATCATGGCTATCAGAAAAAATTGCAATCTGGGAAAAAAAGCTGCCGAAAAATGTATCATTAGCTTATCTTCCGGGATATGGCCAGGTAAAATTGAGGTTAACAGGAGTCGGAGCCAGTCATGATCTATTACATAAACAGATTAGCGACCAAGTGAGGAAATTAAAAAAACTAATACCTAAATACATTTATGGGGAGGATGGTGTGTCATTAGAAAAAAAAATAGGTTTATTGCTCGGTGAGAGGAATGAGACACTTTCAGTTGCAGAAAGTTGTACGGGAGGATATTTAACCCACCTGTTAACTTCTGTTCCCGGGAGTTCAGCATATTTCATGGGGAGTACAATTGCTTATCATAATGAAGTAAAAATTAAAGAATTGGATGTATCGGACAAGACCATATCGAAATATGGCGCTGTGAGTGAAGAAACTGTAAAGGAAATGGCTGAAGGCTGTAGAAAGAAATTTAGTACTAGCTATGCAGTTTCAACTAGTGGGATCGCCGGGCCTTCAGGAGGATCACCAGAAAAACCTGTGGGCACCATTTGGATTGCTGTCACAGACAAATTTGAAACTGTCGCTAAGAAATATAATATTCCCAAAGATAGAATTAATAATATAAAATTTGCTTCAATAGCTGCTTTAACACTGCTTTGGCAAAGAATATCCCAAAATAATGGAACTGATCAATGAATATATTAAATTTGTTTATACCCGGTTTTAAACGTAAATATTATGGCACTTGTCGAAATGATCATGCCCAAAATGGGTGAAAGTATTATGGAAGCTACCATATTGGGATGGCTTAAAAAGGAAGGTGAAATTATTCATGAGGATGAATCTGTTCTCGAGGTAGCTACAGATAAAGTTGATACGGAAGTGCCATCTACTCATGGGGGTATATTAAAGGAAATAATAGCTAAAGAAGGGGAAGTAGTGCCAGTAGGACATCCAATAGCTATCATTGAGACTGAAGAAGATATCAAACATCCACTTGGACTTGATGATCTTCCTGATGATTATGAACATCCGGAAGAATTAGGGACTCAGGAAGTATCTCAGCTATCTGGCCCGACAACGAATGGGCTTAATCAACTTACTAGACCCGAATCTTATCGATTTTATTCACCATTAGTAAAGAGTATTGCCAGACAGGAAAATATTTCGTTAAAAGAATTGGACCTACTGGAAGGATCGGGCAAAAAGAACAGGATTACCAAAAAAGATATTTTAGCATTCATTGCAGAAAAAAAATCAAGAGAAGCAGCAAAAATTAAGGAAGTTATCTCTGTATCTGATCGCCCAATAATCGATGAATATGAAACAAGGGCGCAGGAATGGATCGGTACTGGTGAGGATGAGATTATTGAAATGGACAGGATGCGAAAAATGATTGCCGAACGAATGGTAGAATCTAAAAGAATTTCACCTCATGTCACATCCTTTGTTGAGGCTGATGTAACTGGTATCGTTTTGTGGAGAGAAAAAATTAAAAATGAATTTGAAAGGAGATATAACCAAAAACTCACCTTTACTCCCATATTTATAGAAGCAGTAATACAGGCGATCAAAGATTTCCCAATGATAAATATTTCTGTAGAGGGTGATAAAATCATAAAAAGAAATCAAATAAATATCGGGATGGCTGTTGCCTTACCCAATTTTAATCTGATCGTTCCTGTTATACATCAGGCAGATCAATATAATCTTATTGGACTTGTTACGAAGGTAAATGATCTAGCTATCAGGGCAAGGAATAACCAGCTGAAACCTGACGAATTAAATGGGGGGACATATTCGGTTACCAATGTAGGCTCTTTTGGCAATGTTATGGGAACACCTATTATCATGCAACCACAGGCTGCCATCCTTGCCTTTGGGGCTATTATTAAAAAACCTGCCGTGATTGAGACACCAACCGGAGATGCCATAGGAATCAGACATAAGATGTTTCTTTCACATTCCTATGATCACAGGGTCATCGATGGAGCCTTAGGAGGTTCTTTTATCCGGCGAGTTGCAGATTATCTAGAAAGTTTTGATATAAAGCGGGAATTTTGACACGAAAACTTTATGGATTTTTTGAGCTAAGGATTTATACAGGATTAGAAAAGATATGAAATAGCCGTTTTAAAATTCCAGGCTCATGAACTATTAATAAACAGGAAGAAGGATTAGATCTGGTAAAAAAAACTTAGCTATCATGCAATTTCAGGATGATTCTTTAAAGTTTGTCTGATAAAATGATTGATTGCTCCCCGTACATTGGTGGCTTCAGTAATATAAACTTCCTTTTGGGCTTTTACGAGTTCTTCAAACATTTTTTTACCAAGACCATTGGCAATGACAATCTGGCAATCTTCAATTCCACTTAAAATAGAATGGCCAACATTTTCATTTATGGCATCAGGATTTCCATTTTCACCTACTGGAATATTAGGTTCGGATGTTTTGATGTTTGATACATAAAGTTCATCAACAATTTTACCCTGTAAAATTTCAAATACTTTGAATCCTTTAATTCTCTGGATATTAGATGAAATTCTTATGCCATCACTGGTTGGTATCGCAATTTTCATAGTCAAAAAAATCTAAGTTACCGCATTAAAAATAGTGAATATCAATTTATAATACAAAAAAAATTTCAACCAGTAAGAACAAATTGTTTTTAAAAATTATTTATTCATTTTTGTAATAATTTCCATTGTGTCCTGTGCGATGACCAGTTCTTCATTTGTAGGCACTACCAAAACCTTTACTTTTGAATCTTTAGTTGAGATAATTTCTTCCCTACCTTGAGCACTTTTATTTTTTTCTTCATCGATCTTGATACCTAAATACCCCATATTACTGCATGTATTTTTACGTGTGATAGTATCGTTCTCACCTATTCCGCCAGTAAATACAATCATATCAACACCTCCCATGGCGGCGGAATATGCACCAAGATATTTTTTTATACGATAACTGTACATTCTAATTGCCAGTTTTGCTCGTTCATTACCTTCTGCAGCTGCTTTTTGAACTTCCCGCATATCAGAAGAAACTCCCGAGACGCCCAACATACCACTATGTTTGTTGATTAATGTATTGGCAGCTTGAACACCTATCTCTTCCTTATTCATGATAAAGGTTAGCACTCCCAGATCCAAGTCCCCTGATCTTGTGCCCATGATCATGCCTTCAACTGGTGTTAGTCCCATGGAGGTATCGACTGATTTCCCATTTTTTATGGCTGTAATGGATGCGCCATTACCAAGATGGCATGTGATGATTTTTTGATTCTTTTGATCTACATTCAAAATAGCACATGATCTTTTCGCTACGAATCGGTGACTAGTTCCGTGAAAACCATATCTCCTCAGCCCATATTTTTTATATAATGTGTAAGGAATGGCATACATATAGGCAAATTCTGGCATTGTCTGATGAAAGGAAGTATCGAATACACCTACTTGTGGTATTTCAGGTAATAATTCTTTAAAGGCAAAGATGCCTTTAAGATTCGGTGGATTATGAAGAGGAGCCAGCTCAGCGACTTCTTCCAATTTTTTTATCACCTTTTCATTAATTAAAATGCTTCTTTTAAAGGTTTCACCTCCATGAACAACACGATGTCCTATTGCACTTAATTCCTTAAGAGATTGTAAAGAACCATGTTTTTGACTGATTAAAACACCCAGCATATATTCGATTCCTGCCTGGTGATCGACAATTTCACCTGTTAATTTTAGCTCATCTCCGTCATTTCTCATGTTTTTAAGAAATGAGCCCTGCATCCCAATTTTTTCAACTATCCCTTTTGCCAATACCTTGGTTTCTACCATATCGAACAGCTGATATTTTATAGAAGAAGACCCTGAATTAATAATTAATATTTTCATTAATTGAATTTTTAATTGTTAAGTTAACAGGGACTTATTCTTTCACGCATTATTTTTTTGCCATCAGCATCATAATCGTAAAATCCTTTTCCTGTTTCTCGTCCCAGATGGTTGGCTCTTACCCTCTTTTTCAACATAGGAGAAGCTTTGTATTTAATATCTCCGAATTCCTTGTATAAATTATCCAGCCAGCGAACTACTACATCAATGCCAATCTTATCCGCCATCTCAAATGGACCGTAAGGGAATCCATATCCAATTTTCATCGTCGCATCAATATCTTCCATTTCAGAAACTCCTTCCATTAATATTTCACAAGCCTCATTGATCATAGGTGCAATAAGTCGCGTACTAATGATCCCAGGTGACTCGATTACCGGAATGATCCTTTTGCCTAACAATCTAGCAAATTTACATACTCTTTTATAAGCCTCATCCGATGTATACAAACTTCTGGCAACCTCAAGAACCGGAACATCTGCTGCTGGAGAGATAAAGTGGAGACTGACACATCTCTCCGGATTATTCAATTCTGAGGATAATTCCGTAATAACCAATGTTGTGGAATTTGTAGCAATGATGGTTTTTACGTCTACAATTTTCTCGATCTCCTTGAAAATTTTTTTTCGTATTTCGACACTATCTTCCCTCGTTTTAGATTTCACAGCCTCTATAACAATTTCACAACCTTTTAGGTCATTATATTCAAGTGTACCATTTATCCTGGAAAGTATAGCTCTTTTATCACTTTCAGTCATTCCCCATCGTTCGATCATTTTGTCTAGATCTTTTGTTATCCCCTTAAGTGCATCGTCAATTTTACTCTGATTTACTTCAAGAAATATAACATCGACTCCCTGATTGCTTACCATTCGTGCCACTTCTTGTCCCAGATTGCCACATCCAACAATCCCCACCTTATTAATTGCCTCCGATTTTTGATGTTTTTCCGGATCTTTTTTTAAAGCATAAGCTTCAATATTCTCAATTCTTTCAGTCATCGGTTTATTATTTTATTTTTTTATTCCTGCTGCCTGATTCGAAGTTATTGCAATCATATTCACAATGTCGCTGACCGAACATCCTCTGGAAAGATCATTGATCGGTGCAGCCATACCTTGCAGAATAGGTCCGATTGCCTCGGCCTTTGCCAGACGTTGTACCAGTTTATAGGCGATATTTCCGGAATTCAAATCCGGGAAAATCAGAACATTCGCTTTCCCAGCAATTTGACTTTCCGGAGCCTTTTTTAAACCAATACTTTCAATAATTGCTGCATCGGCTTGTAATTCTCCATCAATCTCGATACCAGGATCCAACATTTTTGCCAGCCTGGTTGCATTCACTACCAGATCAACCATTTCATGTTGAGCACTCCCTTTGGTTGAAAAACTTAGCATTGCTACTCTTGGATTCATACCGGCAATGTCTTTAGCCGTTTTGGCTGTTGCAACGGCTATTTCAGCCAATTGTTTTTCATCGGGATCAGGATGGACTGCACAATCGGCAAAGATCAAGATCCCCTGATCACCATATGCTTTTTCGGGAAGTATCATGATAAATGCACCACTTACGACAGATATCCCGGGCATAGTTTTTACATATTGAAAGGCGGGCCTCAGCACATCACCCGTTGCATTCATGGCGCCAGCAACTTCACCGTCGGCATCTCCATTTTTAATCATTAAGGTCGAAAGATATAATGGATTCTCTATTAAAGTTCTGGCTTCAGCCACAGTCAACCCCTTATGTTTTCTTAATTCTACCATCAAATCAATGTAAAATTCTTTTTTTTCATGATTTAATGGATCTATGATTTGGGCATTTACTATGTTTTTCAATCCATCTTTTTCTGCTTTTTCCAGAATCTGTTCTTTTTCTCCGATCAGGATAATTCTGGCAAATTTGTTCTCAATTACCTCATCGGCTGCGTTTAGCGTTCTTTCTTCAAGACTTTCGGGTAAAACAATCCGTTTTTGGTATTTTTTTGCATTTAGCCGGATTTGATCTAGTAAATTCATCAGTACCTATAATAAAGTTCAAAGAATAGTGTGGATTATTATCAAAAAAATCAATTATAAGGTATTCGTAATTATAAATTAATGTATACTCCTTAATAAAAAGTTCGACTTAATTCAAAATTACTCAAGAACAACAAGGTTTGGTTGGAATAGCAATTATTTTTTAATAAACTTATGTGAAAGATATCTTTTAAAAAGTGAATGTAGGTGTTCAATTGTTTTTAGGCATTAGCTCTTATATTCGGGCTTTTCGCATCCTTGATAAATATAACCTCTGGTCAATATTGATACTTCCGGCTATCCTGAGTTTATGCATTGCTATTGTTGTTGTTGTACTTGCTTGGATCACATCTGAGGATATCGTAATATATGTAACAGATCGCTATTCTTTTACAGATTATGATTCAAATATTGGAAATATGATCACATTCATCATTTCTTTGCTAATTCGTGGAATGGTACTCTTTTTATATATAAAATTATACCGATACCTTGTATTGATAATTTTATCCCCGGTTTTTGTAAATATTGCCAGGTTGTTGCATAAAAATATTGATGGGGCGAGTGAAAAAATGAATATTTGGTCATATTGTTTTTGTTCTTTTCGAGGGATTGGGATATCTATCCGGAATTTTATTCTTGAACTTTTTTTTACGGCTCTGTTATTATTTCTAAGTATCATAATTATTTGGATATTACCGGTTATTCCGGCGATTATATTAATATTAGAAGGTTACTTTTTTGGGATGGTTCTGATGGATTACGCTTATGAAATGGATGGATTTACTGTTATCGAAAGCAGGAAATTGATACGCAAAAATGCAGGAATTGCAATAGGTAATGGTTTAATATTTAATTTAATCATACTTATACCTGTGATTGGGGTAGTGATTGGACCAGTTTTGGCACTTGTATCCGCCAGAGTCGCCATTGATGAGATGAAAAATGTTAAATTTTATGTCAATCCAATCCATAAACCCATATAATAATCAGCTAATCCAGGAATATAACGAATTGTCGGAGCGAGATGCCGAGGCGGCTATTGGAAAGGGAGAAAGGGCATTTTACAAATGGAAGCAAACACCCTTTTCGGATAGGGCTAAACTAATGCATAATTGTGCTGATCTGCTGGAAAGGAAAGTGGAATATTTAGCTGAGGTGATCACCAGGGAGATGGGAAAGATCAAGAGTGAATCAATCTCGGAAATTAAGAAATGCGCCTGGGTATGTAGATACTATGCTGATAATTCAGAAACATTTCTCAAGGATGAATTATTACCGGTTGTAGAAGCAAATAGTTATATCGCCTATGATCCTCTAGGTATTGTGTTGGCGATCATGCCTTGGAATTTCCCTTTCTGGCAGGTATTTAGATTTGCAGCACCTAATATTATGGCAGGCAATGTGGGATTGTTAAAACATGCTTCCAATGTTCCACAATGTGCTTTGGAGATAGAAAATATATTTTTAGAAGCGGGATTTCCCGAAAATGTTTTTCAGACTCTCCTTATTAAGTCGGATAAGATAAGTAAAATGATTGACGACCCAAGGATAAAAGCCGTTACACTAACAGGAAGTGACATTGCCGGGAGAAAAGTAGCTGAAAGGGCCGGAATCAATCTAAAAAAATTGGTACTGGAATTAGGGGGGAGTGATCCCTTCATTGTATTGGGGGATGCTGATCTCGATCAGGCTGTCAAAACTGGCGTAAAGGCAAGAATGATTAACTGTGGGCAGAGTTGCATTGCAGCAAAACGATTTATATTGGAAAAGAAAATAGCAGACGATTATCTCAATGGCTACCTGGATTATTTTCAACAATTAACAATCGGAGATCCATGGGATGAAAACACTGATGTTGGACCAATGGCACGTGATGACCTGCGGAAGGATCTCGATAATCAGGTGAAGAGATCTGTATCAGAAGGAGCAAAAATAATTTACGGGGGAAATAATTCAGATCTAAAAGGATATTTTTATATGCCAACCATCATGGTAAATGTAAGGCAGGGAATGCCTGCATTTGATGAAGAATTATTCGGCCCGGTAGCACCTTTCATTGTTGTAGAAGATGGGGATGAAGCCATTCAGATGGCAAATAAATCTCAATTTGGCTTAGGAGCATCATTATGGACAAGGGATATCGAAAGAGCTGGTAAGTGGGCACGTCAGATTGAAAGTGGATCGGTATTTGTTAATTCGATGGTTGCATCACATCCGATGGTTCCATTTGGAGGTATTAAATGCTCCGGTTATGGTCGTGAATTATCCCATCTGGGAATTCGTGAATTCATGAACATAAAATCAGTATGGATTAATAAATAATTGTTTATATATAACCTGCGAGTTTATAAAAAAATAATCCCGCTATTTCATTAATAACCAGATGCCAATCAGAATATGCTGAAGGATCAGGGATCAATAATTTATTTATAAGAAATCTTCTTTTACTCCCATGAAAATCAGTACTGAATCCTGCGATTTTCAAATTTGTTTTATTAAAACACATCACGGCTCTACGAAGATGTGTGGCGGATGTAATTACCAAGTGCTTTTTATCACTAAGATTTTTATTATTTATTAACCTCGCAGAGAACACAGCATTCTCATGAGTATTTCGTGCTTCATTTTCAACAAATATATCTTCATCCTTTACACCGGATAGAAGCAGATATAAGCGTAAATTATCAGCCTCATTATATTCTTTATGTATCAAATTTCCTGTTCCCCCGGTTACGAGTATTTTCTCAATGATACCTTGTTTATATAATAGAACAGCATGGTTGATCCGGTCAGCTCCCCGATACAAATAAACCCTGTCTTTTGGCACCCTCTCTAAATCTGAGATACCTCCCAGCACAATACCCACTTTATAATTCGAATCAAGATGTTCAATTGGTGTCGGTGGTACTTCCCAAGCCAGTAATACCTCATTGATGATAAATCTATTACTGAAAAGGAAAAAATAACAAATACCGAGAATAAAAAAATTTCTTTTCCATTTTTTATTTTTAATGATAATAGAAAGAATAAACCATAAGCTCATTTGCGTGTATGGCATAAGAAGAAAGCCGAAAATTTTTGATAGATGAAAGAACATGATATATATAAAGAATTAAATGATTAATATAAGCGACAGAATAACCAGCTTATTCAATTCCTGTTAGAATTTATTCGACACTTACAGATACTTTTTTAATCTTAAGCTTTTCCGGTAATTTTATAAGCCACCTTAGTAAATCAAAATATAATGTAATTACAAGGATAACTGTCATGAACCAAATCATGCCCATGTTAAACCATAACGTATCAATTTGCCGGCCTAAAAAATGTTTGGTCGAAGAATAAAAAATGGTCCTGAAATCAAAATAGTGATTCGGATGTTCTGGTTCCGAAAAAATCGGATATATTTTCTGTACCAGTTTGTTGTCATATTCCATAATTCTGATTGCCTGATTACTATTGGTGACAATATCATCTATTGTTTCATTATAATTTCCCTTTTTTAAAAGATCAAATTGTTGCCGTTTTCTGGGCGTATTGGTTAATTGTGCTATCATATTTTCTTTATCCTTCAAGGCATCATTGTAACGACGGATATAAACTTTTTTTAAGACCTCCAGGAAATGTTTTGTATTTTTATACGTTTTCTCTGAGAAATCCTCAAGCGACAAATTTTGATGATCGGGGAGGTTTTTATGACCAAATTTATCCAGTTCGTAACCAATTTCCTTTTGCATTAATAATAAATCTCCCTCTACTTTTTTAATTATTTGTCGATCTTTATCCCTGTAATGTAGATTACAGAAATCGAGCTTTGACATGAGGGTTGGAATATAGTAAAGATTCTTATATTCCGAATTACCCATTTGTTTGTCAAGATTAAAGAATGGTTTCTCAAAATTATTTTCTTTATACTGGGTCACCATTGCAGCTTCAAATGCCCACCTTGAGGCCATAGTTTCACCAATGAAGGGAACCTTATCCATCGCAGTCATATCTGGGTTTAGCTTATCGAATTTTACTACTACTCCACTCAGCAATAATTGTGGAATTAATAAAATCGGGATGAGAATGTATATGGTGACAGCCGAATTAAATGCTGAGGATATATTCAGGCCCAATACATTCGCAAAGCAGGATGTACTGAACAAGATCAGCCAGAAAGGGAGAAACATGCCCTTGATTTCCAGAATATCATTTCCGATCCAGGTATAAGTAAAAGTTTGAATTGCACTTATTCCAAATAGAATTAATAATTTAGAGAGAATATAGCTGGATCTGCTGAGATTCAGGAAAGATTCCCGCTTAAGAATTTTTCTGTCCCGGAATATTTCTTCTGCACTGACTGTCAATCCCATAAAAAGGGCAACAATTACACTCATAAATATATATGCGGGAATATTTACATTCGAACTAAAGTAATACTGACTTGTTGTATCCGCTCCAATAAAAGGATAAAAACGAACGATATAAGCAAGGATAATAGCTAATATTGGGGCCTCAAGAAGATTTATTAGTAAATATTGTTTATTGCTGATTTTTGATAGAATATCACGGATTGAAAATATTTTAAGTTGTTTTAGCCTGTTTGGTATGTTAAAGGTCGATTTTAATTCCTCGGTTTGTTGTGATATTTTTTTTATGGTTAAATGTAAGTTGTAGATATCGTGCCATTGCTGAGGTGTTACCTTTCGATCTTTGGTTAACCTCCCAAACTCGTTTACGACTTTTGTCTCAATGATAGTAAAGATCTGTTCAGGATTTACATTGCCGCATGTTACGCATGCTCCTTGTTGACTATCAACCAGGTTAAATATATTCTTGAAATGAACGACTGCTTCTACTGGATTACCATAATAAATCTGATAACCTCCAACGTCCAATATGATTAATTTATCAAACATTTTAAAAATATCAGAGGATGGTTGGTGGATCACAACAAATATCAATTTGCCTTTTAAAGATAATTCCTTGAGAAGATCCATGATATTTTCGGAATCCCGGGACGAAAGACCTGATGTTGGTTCATCCACAAACAATACGGCCGGTTCCCGTAATAATTCCAAACCAATATTTAAACGTTTTCTTTGCCCGCCACTGATCATTTTTTTCAATGGAGTCCCAACTTTCAGATTTTTAATTTCGATTAATCCCAGATTGATAAGGGTTTGATTTACTAATGACGTAATTTCCGTTTCGTCTAAATCACCGAAACAGAGTTTTGCTGCATAGAATAAATTTTGAAATACTGTTAAATCCTCCATCAAAAGATCATGTTGGGGGACATAACCTATTATTCCTTCTATATCTTTTTTATTGTGGTGAATATCAATGCCATTGATCAGAACTTTACCCGAAGTAGGACTCTCATTACTGTTTAGAACATTCATTAAAGTTGACTTACCTGAGCCACTGGAACCCATGATGCCTACTAATGTACCGGATTCCTCCTGAATATTGATGTTACGTAGCCCAATTGCGCCATTTCTAAACTTAAAATCGATATGCTCCGCAATAAATGAAATTTTGGATCCTGACTCATATTTTTGAAATCTACTGGCAATATCGCTGTAATATAATGTTCTGATGTTGGCTCCTCGAATGGTACTTCCCGCAGGTATTATCCGCATTTCATTTTTCTTGACCGGGATGTTATTCAAAAATAGGATAGATGTGCCAAAATATTTTAGAAAATAAGTGCCTGTGTAATTCTCCAGTTCAAGAATCGCAATAAAACCATCCAGATTTGGTAATGTTATAAAATTAACATTATCATTCAGGTCTGATTTTGATGAAGCTACGATTAAAAAAATGTTTTTATTAAAATCCATTTTTTTAGTAGCAAGTGCAAAGGATTTTACAGCGTCAATATCTTCATGTTCAATCCGGATGGCGTTCCCGATTTTATATAGGATTTCCTCTTCTCCTGTTGTTATTTTTCCATCGGCAATGGTTAGAGTAATCACATCCAGAATTAGTACTATTTTCTGATGTTGGGTAAGCTCATTATTGATCTGATTGCTGATTTTTTCTAGTTCCCTTTGTTCTTCTCTTTCCTTTTTATCAGAACTTATCATTTTTTCCTTTCTTTCATATTCCGCAATCAGCTGATTAAATAATGAAAAATAGTAATTGGCAGTAGATTCATTTAAACGGTTAAATAAAAAGTTCCGGATAGTTACCCGTTCGTTTTTTGAAATACCGTCGATCTTAGCTATTATCGCAAATAGCAAGATTATTGCCTTTAATAGTTGTTCACTCATTTTTAATTAAATGATTAAAAACTGAATGTAATAAAAAAGTATTGAAAGAAAATTTCAATACTTATTTATACATGTTTAATACCTGTGTAGCTCAATAGGTGACTGTGGCTCTGATTTTTTTAATTTGTATTGTAATCTTTTCCAGTGTTTTATCTGTCAAAACCAGGTCAGCACGGTTATCCGATATTTGATCCTCGATTTCTAATGCTTCATAATTTCCTTTTAATTCCTCCATGCTGTTGATCAAGCCTTCGATCCAATCCCCTTTATTATCAATACTACTTAATAGATCAATCATATCTGCCAAGGGTTCTTCCTGGTCAAGGATTAAATCGATAAGTGGTGACAAGACTAGATTTCTTGCATCATTAGAAAGTAAATCCTTCGGATATGTATCAACAAGTTGGGTAGCAATATACAATCCTTCGATAAAGGTACCTGAAATGATCAATGCAGCAATATTGCTCCGTTCATTTTCACTTAAAAATTCATCACTATCTTCAATCACCTTATTAATTATTGATGCCAATGTATCTTTATTTTCAAGATTGGATTCAAATTTCTGAACCACTTTATTATCAATTGCATGCTGAATACCGATCGATTCCCCAAGTTCAAGGCATATTTCCATATAATTTAATGCGTCCTGTACCTTTTCGTAAATAACCAGATATCCTATGTCAGTCGTGTAAATACCAAGATTTAAAGCAGCGACTTTATTATTAGCTGTATATTTTTCAGCCTTGTCAAGCGTGTTGATTAAATCCGGATTATAATTTGCCCCTGTTGACTGGATAATGGAGGGCAGTTCAGAAGGAGGAGGTATCTGATAGATTACTTTCTTTACTTTTTCAGTTAATTCAGAGGCAGCTTCATCAAATTCTTTACTGGCAGTTTCATCTTGTTTTTTTTCAGTTCCACAAGAAACTGACAAACTTATAATGGTCAATGCCAAAAAATAAAATTTAACTTTGTTTATAATTGATAATTCTTTAATCTTCTTCATGATAATAGCAATAGGTGTCTGCATTAATATCTAAAAATGTACATCCATTAAATTATTAAAAGTCCGGATCGAATATGCTGATTGTTCTAACTTCATCATTATCTATACCAAAACATATTCCCGAAGACTCGAATGCATAATACTTTAAATTTCCAGAGTTATAATTCAACGCTCTTGGATTATCCCCATACAATTCTTTTACCTTTTGTAAGGAATCCCAGAATCTAAGTCCAACAGTGGTTTTTAAATCCTGACAGATGAATTGATTATATTCCGGATAACTGCTGATGGTAAAATAAACCACTAGGTTGTCCTTAATATATACACTTGTAATAGGAAGATCCATGATATATCTGAAATTGATCACAAAATCAAAATCTATTTTCAGTTCCTCCAACGGCGCTTTTAGCATCTCAGGGGCACTTTCCTTTGATATTTTCGAACCATCAAATCCCAGTACCCAGATCACATCTTCATAAGTAATTCCAATTTCTATTTCTCCGAATCTTTCCCTGGGTACGATGTCCTGTGAATAAGCACTATACGTCAGAAAAATGAAAAAAACTATGATTAATACTTTCATTGCCAGTTTTGTCTTGGTTTAAAAATATCCAAAATTCAGAACATTTTACGAGTGTATTTTAATCCTCGAAAAAAAATCAATTAAATAAATGATTTAATACATGGGAAAATTAAAATAAATTATTTTATATTAAAACCTTCTTAAAAATTCTTTTATATGAATTTTTTTTAAATATGGTAAAGCATGTTGTAATGTGGCGATTTGATCATACAGACGAAATAGTCGCAAGGGAAAATATTAAAGAAGTTAAAAACTTACTGATGGAACTGCCTGGTAACATTCCTGAGCTCGAATTTTTGGAAGTAGGCGAGAATTTTAATCCATCTGAAGTGTCATTTGATCTGGTTTTAATCACCACACATAATGACAAAAATGCACTGGACAATTATCGAGTAAATCCACTGCATCAGAAAATTGCAAATAGAATTAAAACATTAATTGTAGATCGGGTAGTAGTTGATTTTGAATATTAGTCATGTTAAGTCAGTTTAATTTTGCTAGTTTATCGCTACATGAAAAAGTAAAAAAACTTTACTTTGAGGGTGAATTTATCGTGGCCATCCGGTATTATAAATTTAAAGTAAATTTATACCTCTTTCATGATTTTTATGTAGAAGTATTTTTTAATCATAAAAAAGACAAGATCGATAAAATCGAAATATTCAATTCAGATACATCAAGAATAAAATTTTATACTGATCAAATCAAACTTCCTATCGATTTAATACCCAAGGATGAGCATACCTCTGGATCAGAATAAATCATATATTAATTAATTATTAACAGAATTTAATACTGTTCTAATCTTTATAGGGATCCTTTTTAAAATATTATTAATTTATCATTGCGCTACTTGATAATAATTTAATCCTCTGCCATAATTTTAGGCCTGTTTTAAAATTATTAAAAAAATAATAAGATAATTAGTTAATTAACAAACATATAATGTATTTATTGCGTTCAGGTCAATGAATGAATGCTAATTTTGCATCATTGTTAATTTAAATGTTAGGAGTATGAAAAGAGTAAAGAATTTAACAGTTGCTGTGTTATTTACTGTTATGAGTACAGGAATGGTTGTTGCTCAAGACCTGTCTGAGGTTTTCGAGGATGACAATGGTAGAGAAAATGTTCATCTGGAGGAATCTTCCGACGCCAGATACAAATTGGTATATCCGGTTCGAAATACTGAAATTGTTTTTGTCAAAATATATAATCAAAAAAACCGGCTTGTGTTTTCTGAGCGGATTAAAAACAGAGATGGATTTACTAGGCCATATGATTTCCGTAATTTACCCGATGGTAAATATAAATTTATGATTAAATCGTCTGGGGGGAATGTTGTAAAGGACATTATTCATAAAATGAATGAACATGACCTGATAATTTCAATTGCGGAAACAGGCAGGGAAGGTTCATACAAACTCATCGTAAAGGGAGTGAATCAGGATCCGGTCTATGTAAATATATATGATGAACGAAGAGGATTGATTTATGGGGAAACCATTGATGTTGAAAAGGACTTCTCCAAGGTTTATACTTTCGAAAAACACGTAATTAATCCGACCTTTATCGTAACACAGAATAATAATTCGGTATCCAAAAGAGTAAAGTAACTTTCAATTCTCACATGGTAAAAAGTGCACCCGGGGAATATTTTTCTCCGGGTTATTACTTATTTTGTTGGCTAACTCAGGTTTTCAATGGCAATCCTGATTGTATTGACATGAGCCTTAATAATATGTTTGATTTTATGTGAGTATCCACCACCAAGTGTGATAACAAGTGGCACACGTAAGGACTTTGCCAATTCCATAACCATTTTATCCCGTTGTAAACATCCTTCAATCGTTAATGAAAGCTTGCCCAATTTATCAGATTCTAACACATCCACTCCTGATTGATACAATATGAAGTCAGGGGAGAATTGGCCAATAACACTGGACAGAACTTTTCCCAGGATTGAGAGATAAGATTTATCATTAATATGGTCAGATACAGGCACATCCAGATCCGATACTTCTTTTTTGTGTGGGTAATTATTTTTCCCATGAACACTTAGGGTAAATATATCTGGTTCATTTTTAAGAATACTTGCTGTTCCATTTCCCTGGTGTACATCCAGGTCAATGATAAGTATTTTATCAGCGAAATGATTTTGATGGAGATATCTTGCAGATACAGCCAAATCGTTAAATATGCAGAACCCTTCCCCATGATCATAAAAAGCATGATGATATCCTCCGCCAATGTTGATTCCCAACCCATCATTTAATGCATTATTGGCTGATTTTAAGGTGCCCGCCACACTATTTAATGCCCTTCCGACTGATCGTTGATGAAGAGGAACTCCAAGCTTTCTTAGTTCTGATTTCGTTAGCCTGAAATTTAATATTTTTTCATAATAGTCCTGACTATGGGCTAATAATATTTCTTTATTAATTTTACCAGGATCAAACAACTGAACATTTTGAATGATCCCCTCATAAAGCAGCTGATCTTTCACCAATTCATATTTACTGATCGGGAACCGGTGCCCTTCAGGTAATTGGTATAGATACTTATCGGAATAAGCGACCTTGATCATTCTTTTTTATTTTAAGGGAAATATACTTCATTCCTTTTACATTTTTTTCTATCAGTGGCTCCCTGATTATAATATCGTACACAATTGGTCGATTCGTTTTATCATTTAAAAGGATTGTTATATCAATTGGCTTGCTTATTTTTTCAACCCATATCTGATACTTTTCCGAATGCGTAATCAGGATCAGTTGTCCATTCCAAACTAAAAGGTGGTCATTATTGTACTGATAACCTGGAAGATGTTGTCGAATCTCTGATAGGGGAATAATCTGATTCTGGAGATATTTACGGACATGAAAATTTTCTGTAAAATAATTGAATTTATCGATGTGCTTTTTATCATTGGTATCCATAATCACCATCGACTGATGGCCGTCGATTAGTTCAAAACAGAAGATGTCAGGGATCGAATAAATAATTATGCTTTTTTCATCAGATGAGGAAAAATATACAAATGCATTACGTAAGACCATAAATAATAAAATAATAAAGACAAGCTTGATCAATCTGGGCTTTTTAAAACTGATCAATAAAAAAAATATAAATAAAATACACCCTAAAAGAATAACATCAGTGACTCTGATATTAACAGGCTTGATGAGGCTACCAGGTAAATGATTGATAATTTTTATGATCTGAATAAATAATATTCCTATGATTTCAAGTACAGAAGCAATGAATAGGTTCAGCTCAGTAAAAAAATAGGTTATGGATAAAACAATGCCTCCCGGAAGAAAAATAGTGGCAAATGGTATGGCAAAAAGATTAGAGATAAAAAAGTATGTTGGAAATTGTTTGAAGTAATATAAAGTCAGTGGTAACGTAACCAGTTGTGCTGAGATCGAAACGGATAAAAGATTCCATAACCAATTTGAAACCAAAGTTTTTGTTTTTATCATAGAAATTATAAATGGCTGGAAAAGAATGATTCCAATTACAGCTGCATAGGAAAGCTGGAAACCTACCTGAAATAATAAATTCGGGTCATAACAGAGTAATATAAAAGCGGATAAAAAAACCGAATTAAGTATATGTGTATGTCTTTCCAGTGAAATCCCAATTAACATGATGGTAAACATTAGAACTGATCGTAGAACAGATGCAGATAATCCAGTCATAAAAGCGAAAAAAAGAAAGGAAAAAATAATGATTAATAATCGTAACCACCTGCCTGGCCGGGTATAAGATAATGGCCTAGTAATGAATAGCAAAAGCATATATATAATCCCGACGTGCAAACCGGAAACAGCAAGAATGTGGACAATACCGGCACCCAGAAATTGATCATATGTTTTGTCGTCGAAGAAATCACGTTTACCGGTGGTTAGGGCAATTAATAATGCTTTTACCTGATCATCTCCCAGGCGTTCATGAATCATTTCGATTATCTTATTACGTACTGATAAAGCAGTACTGCGGATATTATAGGAATTACTCTTTTTTATGACTAAATAATCGGAGCCAGTTATAAAGTGATTAAAAATAATACCTTTTCTATGCATGTGAGTTCTGTAATCGAATTCAAAAGGAATAAGGGGAGCATTAAAAACTGAAGGACTGCCGGAAATAATCATTATATCACCAAATTGAATTAATTCATTTTTGGGAATGTATAACAACACTTTTGCCGGAATATCAAAATGTTGCTCTTCATGTCTGGCCAATTTAATATTACCTATTGCTTTTTGGTATTTTTCTGTGCTACCAGGTAGATCACAGATCTGAACCAGATAAAATTCGAAGGGATGATGCGCATGTATTTGTTCTATGGTGTCAACAGCCGGTCTTCTTGCTAAAGTAAGCAGGCAACCCAGGGTAATAATAGATAAAGAAGCAACGAAGGATAACACATAATTGTATTTGCGAAAGACCTCTTTTTTAAAACTTCTGGAAAGAATCACATATACCAGCAGGTAGCAAAAACTGATTATATAAAGTGATTTTAAGGATATTATAAGCTTGTCACCTATGAAAATACCAAAGGCAAACAGGATCGTAATCCTGATAAAAGGAAACCTGTTCCAGAATAGCATGGTTGAACTTTAAGATCACTATGAATTAAATATAAAACAGAGAGAAAGCCAAATGAATGTTCTTAATTATTTCCGGGGGGAGACTGAAAAACATTCTTTTATGAATTGTTTAGATTATTAGGTTATTAAGTTATTAGGTTATTGAGGCAGTTAGGACATAGATTTGTCCTTATAGATCATTTTATAATGCAGGATTCCTGATTCTTCAAACATATCACCAACTTTTGCAAAGCCGAATTTCCTGTAAAAGGGAACAACATCAATCTGGGCATGTAGATAAATCTCTTTATTTTTACTCTCTTCAATTCTTTTCAAATCTTTTATAATCTGTTCAACCAGTTCAGCCCCAACGCCACTACCCCTGTATTCTTTCAATACCGAAAATCTTTCCAATTTCACTCCGTTCGATGTGACTCTCCACCTGGCAGCTCCAACTGGTGTATTGTTCAGGAAAGCAAGATAATGATTGGACTCATTTTCGAATGCATCAATTTCATCTTCTTCAGGTACATTCTGACCAATTACAAAAACGACATGCCGGATCTCCTGGGCTTTTTTAAGATCTTTTCTGTTTTCTATCCGTTTAACAATAATCACGATTTTTCAGATTTATTCAATTTGGGGGCTGCTTTACCATATGCATCTATGATATCCCTTACTATTCTATGTCTGATGACATCTATTGAAGAAAAATGTATAAAGGATATGCCTTTTACATCCTTAAGAATACCAATTGCTTCCTGCAGACCTGACCTCGTATTTTTAGGTAAATCAATTTGCGAAAGGTCGCCATTTATAATGACCTTGGAATTCGGGCCCATTCGGGTTACGAACATTTTAATCTGCATGGGATTTGTATTCTGTGCTTCATCCAGTAAAATAAAGGCATCATTCAACGTTCTTCCACGCATGTAAGCTAAAGGAGCAATTTCAATGATACGATTTTCCTGGTAATACTTTAATTTCTCAAATGGTATCATGTCATCGAGCGCGTCGTATACAGGTCTGAGATAGGGGTCAATTTTCTCTTTCAGGTCACCTGGTAGAAAACCCAGTGTTTCACCAGCTTCTACAGCCGGACGTGTAATAATTATTTTCTTAACTTCCTTATTTTTAAGTGCTTTCACTGCCAGGGCAACCGAAATATATGTTTTACCCGTCCCTGCAGGTCCGAGGGCAAATACGAGGTCATTTTTATATATGGCATCTACCAGTTTCTTCTGGTTTGGCGTTTTAGGTTTAATGATAAAACCACGTGTACCATAAATTAAAACACTTTCACTAGCTATAACTTCTTCAAGGGTATCACGTTCGATATATGATTTGACATTATCCTGGGTAACTTTACCAAATTTGTGATAATGATCAAGGAGAGAATTGAGAATATCATTAATGCGTATGATATCTTTGGTTTCGCCTTTGATCCTGATAACATTGCCCCGGGAAATAATCTTGCTGGAAGGGAAATGTGTTGAGAGCTCAGAGATATTCTGGTTTTCTACACCCAGAAAGTCAAGTAATGAGATATTCTGCAGGGTAATAATTTTTTCTACCAAAGACTTAAACTGTTATTTTTTCTAATTTATATATTACTTTTAAAATACTTACTTTTGTTCAAACAAAAGTACATAATAATTTTTTTTGCTTCTATGGCTCTCATCACTTTTATGTCTGATTTTGGCGAAGAGGATCATTACGTGGCAGCAGTGAAAGCCAGAATGCTGAAAATCAATCCCAGATTGCAGATAATTGATATCAGTCATCATATCAATCCATTTGATATAGCACACGGTGCTTTTGTACTCAAATCGATATTCAACGATTTCCCGGAAGGTACTGTACATCTGGTCGCTGTCAATTGTGTGAGTAAGGCAGATGAACGCTACATCATCCTGGAATTAAAGGATCATTACTTCGTAGGGCCAGATAATGGTATACTTAGTCTGATATGTGAGGAAGAACCTTCATTGATAGCAGAAATAATGCATAATGATTTAAAGACAACCGTTTCTCCGGCCAGAGATATTCTCAGCAGAGCAGCTGCCATGTTAGCCAGCGGCTCAGATATTAACGAAATAGGCAATATTTGTGACGATTATTTTCGTCTGCTAGGGCGACAATTGAAAGCAACAAAAAAACAAATTGCAGGAAACGTAGTTCAGGTCGATCATTTCGGAAATTTGATTACTAATATTGAACAGGATATTTTTGTTATGTTACACAAAGAGCGGCCATTTCATATTAAATTTGGCAAAGAGGTGTTGAGAAAGATACACCGAACCTATGCATCCGTAGAGCCCGGAGAGTGTTTCGTAGTATTTAACAGTCTGGGATTGTTGGAGATCGGCATCAATAAAGGCAATGCTTCAGAGTTGCTGGGATTGGGATACGATAGCCCGGTATTTATAAACTTTGAACAGGATACTTAATATAGGAAAAAGGGGCTTATAAATTACTATTCGGTTGTATTTGATGTAAACTTTGGTCAAATTTGCGTTTCAATTAAAAGATACCGTGTCTGCCTTCGCCGAGGCTTATGCCTCCTTGCCTCTGCAAAGCTACGGCGAAGCGAGGCGTTAAAGTTTTATCGACACGCGGACGGCTATCGAAGCCGAAGTGGCGATCTTGATAGCTATCGGGAGGTAGATCCCGCCGATGGCGGGACAGGCGCGCACAGGAGTAGTAAATATATTAAATTCGATGGATGGATGATGGATGATGGATGATAGTTGTCTATACAATAAAAAGCTTAAAACGGAATTATATTTATGTAGGGATGACTAAAGATTTAAATGTACGAATAAAGAGACATGATAGAGGTTATGAAAGAACTACAAAACCATATCGTCCATTTAAATTAATTTATGAGGAAGAATTTCCAACAAGGCAAGAAGCCAGACAAAAAGAAAAATATTTAAAATCAGGAATTGGAAAGAAATATTTTAGAACATTATAATTTGCCGAAGTGGCGGTCCCGATACTATCGGGAGGTAGACGCGTCCCGCCTCGGAAATTTGGTAATATTTATTATTTTGATGTTATGATTGCCTGAGTGGCGGAACTGGTAGACCTGCCTGCCGGCAGGCAGGCGCGCACAAGGAATGTAAAAAAGTAAAGTAGGAGGAGGAATGATAAATGTTTACGCAATAAAAAGCTTAAAGCGGGATTATATATATGTGGGGATGACAAAAGATTTGAGTGCTCGAATAAAGAGACATGATAGAGGATATGAAAGAACTACTAAACCGTATCGTCCATTTAAATTAATTTATCGGGAAAAATTTCCAGATAGGAAAGAGGCCCGAAAAAAGGAAAAATATTTAAAATCAGGAATTGGGAAAGAATATCTTAAAACATTATAATAAGCCGAAGTGGCCTGCCTACACAAAATACTTCGGCAGGCAGGCGGAATTGGTAGACACGTCCCCATAGTGGGATATTGATAAATTATTTTCTTTCTATAAATTGCCTGAGTGGCGGAATTGGTAGACGCGCACGACTCAAAATCGTGTCCCTTCGGGGGTGTGGGTTCGATTCCCACCTCAGGTACGGAATTATTTATGGATGATTGAATGATTGATTTTTGATTTTTATGTTCCTTGTTTACCATAAGCACAGGACAAAGGCGGGAGGGTTTTAAATTTAAGGGCTTTACTATTTATAGGATAACATATAGGTAACGATTTTTAGGTAAAGAAGGGCAAATATTGACCGGATAAAGGAAAGAGTTTGTCAAAATTTGAGTTGATATCTCTAACTGATATCTAGTACCAGATCCTGATTAAATTGTACCCCAGGTATAGAAGAATAGTGGATTACAGGAATATTGCATACCTTAAGATGGTTTAGTTGAGCTAGTAATGAATTTCCTGCTCACGTATAACAGTAGTGCCACATTGTGCAGGAATCAAATACTACCGGTCGAGAATTGGTTATGTGTTGGAAGGCAATAAATCACAGATCAATCTCACCACTTTCAATCATCTCTCTTACCTGGGCTCTCAGAGCAGCTTTTTCCTCCTTAGCTCGCTTGACGATAGCTTTAAATTCGGGATCGTTATGGAGTTTGGCAAATAGCGGATTGATTTCAAGATAATCATGCCAACTAGGAGATAATCCAATTTCTACTGCATCTGAAAGGAACATAAAAGCCTCCTCCTTTTCGTCCAGGAGAGCATGTATTGCGGCAAGGTATAAACTTCTATATGAGACATATCTATTTCTAGGGAACAGGTTCTCAATTCTAATCCGAATGTTATTTAAGATTGTCAAAGCCTCCTGTTCTTGGCCGAGTTCCTGATACATATATGCAAGCCAAACATTAGCAGTGAGTGGAAGTGTCATACCAGCTTCGACCAATTGGTTGTAATTATTTTGGGCTTTTTCTATTTCTTTTCGCATTAAATTGACCACAAACTTATTTCTGTAACATTCCTCCAAACAGGGTCGTTTCCCACAAATTGAATCTAAAAAAAGCAATGCTTCCAGGTGTTTTGATTGGAGTGCTAATACTCCCACATATGAGCCAATCCCTTTACAATCCGTTCTCAAGGCTACTCTCTTTCGAAAATATTCTTCCGCATGTTTATAGTCTCCGATAAAACGGAAACATTCACCAATGGCTTGATATATGTCTGATTCTGGCCCGATTTCCAATGGTAAATTTTTAGCAATTTGTAATCCCGTTACAGGATCATTCTTACCCTGAAGATATGTTCTGACTAATCCATAACATGCCCAGATAAACTTATCCTTGGGAGATAAACTTATAGCCATAGAATAATATTCAATTGCACTATCATATTCACCAGTTAAGTGGCTGATGTCTCCTTTAGTTTGATATCCGCGCCAATTTTCTGGATCAAGAGCTATTACTCTATTAACATAACTGAGTGCTGAATCATACTTCCCTTCAGCCATAAACACGCCGCCCTTTGTGGATAAGGCATCTAAAAAGTAAGGATCTATTTCCAAAGCCCTATCAAGCAAATCATGTGCAATATTCAAATATTTATAATCACGTATTCCCCAATATTTTTTTGATATTTCTTTTCCTTTTAAGTAGAAATCATAAGCAGCAATATTTGTTGTAGGAGTACTTTCAATCCTTTCTTCCTCTTCAGGTGTGATTATAGCGTTCAAGGAAAAAGCGACCTGTTTTGCCACATTATTCTGAAAGTCAAATATCTTTTCTGTGTATTTTCCATCGTAGGTCTCAGCCCAGATGTGATCCCCTGTTTCACCATTGATTAACTGCGCCGTAATACGTAAATCATCTCCTGCTTTTCGAACACTTCCTTCAAGGATGAATGCTACTTCAAGCTCTTTAGCGATAACCTTTAGATCCTTATCAGGAATATTGTATCGTTCACTCGAAGTCCTTGATTTCACTCTGAGATCTTCGATCTTCAGCAGATGAGCAAGTATTTCTTCTACCATCCCCAGACAGAAATACTCATTTTCTGGATCGGGGCTGTAGTTATCGAATGGAAGCACAGCAATAGAATTATTAACCACGTCAGTAGTTATCTCGGTTGATTCTGATCCTGTTTCTTTTGTTGGAAGGAACTGCCAGATCAGAATGACTGCAATCACCACTACCAGTCCTGCAAATAAGTAATATAGTAGTCTATTCTTCTTAACCTCAGGTGCATGATCGGAAGCTACGGGTTTTTCCTCCTCACACAACACTTCATACACCTTTACAGGATCATATACACCTTTCAGCTTTTTATCTCCTACGAACTTGGTAGTAATCCCAGCTTTGTTCTTTACATCTTCATGAACCCTTCCCGAAATTGTAATACAACCCTCTGTAGAAATTTCCTGTAATCTTGATGCGATGTTCACTCCATCTCCCAAGACATCCACGCCAGCCATCACCATTTCACCTTCATGGATACCAATTTTTAATGGTATTTTCTGACTTTTAGCTTCCTTCTGAATTTCAATGGCACATCGCACAGCATCGGAAGCAAGGGGAAAGCTTGCCAGTGTACCATCACCAACTTCTTTGATCAGAGTGCCATTGTGTTTTTTTATCAGGGTTTCATGGATGATGTGGTTGCGCTTGAGCATATCGAATGCTTTGTCTTCATCCGATCCCATCAGCACGGTGTAGCCGGCGATGTCGGTGAACATAATGGCCGCTAATCGACGTTCTTGCATATATGTATGCACTTAGGTTGAAAAAATCAGCTGCACGAAAAATTCTCTTTCATCCTCCGAAGCTTTAGCGCAGGAGGATTATACCCTCCATCGTTAAAACTAGGGAGGGTAATACAATTTACGAAATTTCTAGGAAAATCATGAAATGCAGAAAGGTAAAAATAGGTCCAGAAGTACGGATGCAATGGGCGTATCTTACTATCTTTTTTATACAATATACTTTTATAATATAGTGAGCTGTTTAAGAAGGATTATACATCTTTTAAGTCATAAAAAAACCACACCACATTTGGCAGGGATTTGATTTTACTAGCTATGGGAAGAGGATTATCCAAACTTTTTCTTGCCAATCTCCCGTACTTCATCGTCATCCAGTACAGGAGATACCTCAAAATCTACGACATTGTTCCAATTAAGGGCCCAACTGGCCATAGCCTGAGCATCATCTGATTCAAAAATTACTACACCTTCAAATTTGGCTAAATCATGATAACGACCGATTATCTTGATTTTATCTCCCATATCCTTTTGGTCATCATCACCAGTCATCTGAGAAAACACTTTTGCGACATCGTGTCGTTTATCCTGGTGTACATGCCATTTCATTAAAAATTTCATAATAGACCTCCTTTGTTTTTTTGTGATTATAAAATTTGGAAAATTTGAATAATTATCTTTTTCAAAGTGGTATAGAAATTGGTTAAGTGATTATTTTCAGATTTTGGATAATGCCTTTAATAAGATAAAGAAGGCCAGCTAAGAAGAGTTCCATCTTTTAAGAATATTATTAGTAAAAAATGCAAATAAAAACCCCGGCAAAACTGCCAGGGCTTATTCCTCTGATCACCCAGGAATACATTTAAGAAAAGTTAATTTCAATTAGTCGTATAATAAACATTTAAATACAGTTAATCTTCTTAGTTTGGAGGCGGGAAAGGTGATGGCATTTTATCATCAATTATCGCACGACGTATAGCATTCTTTCTTGCCGGCTCAGGAATGGGATGAATTATTCTTTTATTTACTGGAGCATCATCTTGATCAGTCCAATAACCAGTAATCTCAACCCATCCATGCGTGATAAAACATCCCACTTCTACTCTTTCTTCATCTTCTTCATTGGGTAATGTGATATCGACAACCTCACCAAAAAGATAAAACCTGGTCATACTATCTGCTTGTTTGTGATATCTGTAACATTTGTTCCTGTCAAGTGAATAAACAATTCCAAAATCAGATTCTTCT